>Ga0222712_10002468_pt1 | contig 21147 bp, 14 predicted proteins | sample C33_657DmetaG_FD_165043 | JGI IMG/M metagenome (GOLD analysis project Ga0222712, IMG submission 165043) | Estuarine water microbial communities from San Francisco Bay, California, United States - C33_657D | ecosystem: Environmental > Aquatic > Marine > Unclassified | place: USA: California... | reverse complement strand
CGTCTTCGAAGCGTTCTTAACCGGGAATTTAGCGCATCGGTAATGTCCCGCTCGACGCGCTCGTCGCGCGCTCGCCTCCTCAGTCATCAGTGGCGCGTCCTCCAGGACGCCACGAATGGAACACCGAGGACGCCACGAATGGAACACCGAGGACGCCACGAATGTAATAATACCACCACGTCCTCGACGCACGCCACGAATGTAATAACACCGAGGACGCGCGCGATCCCCAACCCTCGACCGCGGTCGACCGCCTTTGTCGACGCGCGCGTTCGCGACGCGCGCGATGGTCCCCGAACGCGACGATCACGAGGTAAGCGTTGCGTTCGTTCGCCCGTCGCGGTTCGTCGTGATCGTCGACGCGATTTTTATCGCGTCATCCCGAACGTCAGTCGGCGTCGCTCGCGCGATCGCGCGATGACGTATCGCCCGATCGCGGGGTGACGATCGACGGCGACGCATCGAGGAGGCGGTCGTAGGGTTTTTCAATGCGCGCGCGTTCGGGGAATGGACGACGGCGAGCGAAGGGAAAAAAAGCGAACGGGGAGACTGACGATGATTAATGTATTGGTTTGATTTACAGGATGAAGTCTCCGAGGACGAAGGCGACCACGGTACGTGCGGCGAAAGGGAAATCGAACGATGACGCGCGCCTGGGTGATTGATGGAGGACGCGCGCGCGCGCGAGCGCGAGCGCGAGCGACTGATCGGGATGGGTGTTTTATTCATCGCTCATAGGGACGCATAGCAAGGCGGAGAGGAAAGCGCGCAAGACGATGCTGAAGTTAGGGTTGAAGCAACTCGAAGACGTGCAACGCGTGACGCTGAAGAAGAATAAGAACGTCATGTACGTCATCAACAATCCAGACGTGTTCCACGCGCCGAATTCTGAATCCTATGTGATTTTCGGTGAGGCGAAAATTGAGGACCTGGCGCAACAAGCGGCTGCGTTTCAGGCTGGGGCGTTTAAGTCTGAAGTTCCAGCGATGGGCGCTGCGGCGGCGGTGGGTGAAATCGAAGAGATTGGTGACGTTGATGAGACTGGGGTTGAGGCGAAGGACATCGAGCTCGTGATGACGCAAGCGAACGTGTCTCGCGCCAAGGCGGTGGCCGCGCTCAAGGCGAACCCGAACGACATCGTCAGTGCGATCATGGAGTTGACGATGTAAGCGGTTTTACGAGAAAACCTCCGATCGTTGTATTAAGTGCACGAGTGAAAACAATTTCCGAAGCGGGTTCAGCGTTTCGACGTCGCCCGACGAAGTTGTTGTAGAGAGTGGGTGTGTTTGTTTGCGAGGAAACAGGCGATAGAGGAGCGGAAGTTGGAAAGAACGCACAACAAGTGTAACTAAACTTCCGTTCTTTAAAATCAAATCATCTCCCGACACGTATTGTCGACGAAGCGTCGCTCGCGCCCGCCTCGTCGTCGCCTCGTCGTCGCTCGTCCTCTTCGTGCGTCTCGTTCAGTCGGCTATCTAATCGTATAATCAATCAACATTCCTCCCCACATCGTTCACTTCTTGCCTTTCTTCCCGTCCTTAACGTTCTGTTCGCGCGTGCGCCTCTCCGTCAGTCCCGCGTTCGCCCTCGCGCGCGCTTTATCCTCCAACCCTCGTCGCGTCCCCGTCGCGTCCCCGTCGCCCTCGTCCATTCCCTCCGTTCTCGCATCCGCATCAAAACGCGCGCGCATCTCCCTTCGCATTCTCCCTAATCGCACCTTCTTCGTTTCCGCCTCCGCGATCGCGCGCTTCGCCTCGTCCTCCTTCGCCTTGGCTCGCGCGCGCCGCTGACCCAGCGCGCTCGCGTTCGACGCCCCCGAGCGATGGGCGACGTACGCGCCCCCGGCGAACGTCGCCGCCGCGATCGCGAACGCGGCGTTTAACGTGCAAAACGCCATGTCTCCTCGCCGTTCGCGCTCGCGTGCGGCGAAGTGCGCCGAGCGCGCGTCGCGTCGCCACGCGCATCCATTCGCCCGGGTGTCGCCTGGTGTTCGTAGCTTTCTGGTTCACGACTCGTCAATGAGTCCCTGCGCACGCGCGCCCGGGTGTCGCCTGGTGTTCGTAGCTTTCTGGTTCATGACTCGTCAATGAGTCCCTGCGCACGCGTTCGTCGCGACGTTCGCGCGCGTCGTCCCGTCCCGACGCGGGACTTCGAGCGTGGGATGTTCTCTCGCGCGCTCGCGCGCGCGTCGCGCCGAACGACGACGACGACGTCGAGCGCGATCGATCGCGCGTTCGGGACGTGGATGGGGGCCGAACAGGAAGAACTCGCGTACGCGCCGACGAAGAAGGTGCGCGGGACGCGCGAGCGCGGGACGCGAGCGCGACGACGGGAGAAGGACGAAAACGAACGATTAGTGACGGAAGACGAGATGAAAACACTGACGATGAGAATGTGTGCGACGACGCGATGAGCAGACGAAGTTTGAACCGAGCGAGCCGGTGTTCATGACGCAGTTTACGTGGAGCGCGAGCGCGACGCGCGAGAGCTTGAACGAGAAAGAACCAAAGGATGCCGAACGCGCGACCGCGCGATTGCTCGGCGTCATGGGAGGGACTTTGAAATCGTATTTTGTTTCCCAGACCGGGGAGTACGATGGGGTGGTGATATACTCGTTCCCAAAGAACCACGATTCGAGGACGTTTACGACGCTGCTCAAGGCGAGCGGGAAGATCGACAAGGTGACGACGACGAAACTGATGGCGTTCTCGGACGCGAAGCAGTGCTTGAAGGCGGCGAAAGAGGTAGATGAAATTTTTTGAAGCGCGTCTCGACCGTCCGCGACGGTCGTTTAGGAGGACGTTGATTGTAGTAAATACAAAGTTTGATTCTGGATGAGGGTAGCGCCAGAGCCGGGAGCGATCGACGCGACGCGGCGCTCGTCATGATGGATCCCGACGACAGCGATGAGGACATGTACGCCTTAGAAGGAATGTACATGCCCAACCCAGGAGAGTTCCCGCCGGTGAAGTTCCCTTTCGATTCCACGAACACGGTGCGCGACGTCGACGCTCGTGGTTTTACTCTTTCGCTCACCTCTTCGTCGCTTCTTTCGCAGACAACTAGCGAGCTCGTGGGGCATAAAAAGCGCGTGCACACCCTCGCGTGGGCGCCGTGCGGGAAAAAGCTCGCCACGGGCGGTACCGAGCCCGTCGCGCGCGTGTGGGACATCGAACAAGGCGCCGGGAAAGGCGCGAGCGCGGAGCTCGCGGGACACACTGCGCAAGTCGAGCAACTTCGATTCGAACCGTCGAATGGACAAACGCTGGCGACGGTGAGCGCGGATAAAACGGCCAAGGTTTGGGACGTGCGAAGTGGGCGATGCGCGGCGACGGTGACGACGCAAGGAGAGTTGATGAACGTCGCGTGGTCGCCGGATGGGCGATTCTTTGCCGTCGGCAACCGGAACGACGTCATCTCTATGGTGGACACGAAGACGATGACGGTCGTTTGGGAACACAAATACAAATTTGAAGTGAATCAAATGATGTGGAATCACTCGGGGAACGAGTTTTTCATGGCCACCGGGGAAGGGAGACTCCAGAGGTTGAGTTTTAACGCCACGACGGCGGCGTTAACGCCGTTGGAGTCTCATTTCGCGCACAACGGCGGATGCTACTGCCTTGATATTTCGCCAAACGGTGACATGTTTGCCCTCGGTGCGGCGGATGCGATCGTGAGTTTGTGGGAAACGAAGAGTCACGTTTGCTATCAAACTGTCGTTCGATTGGATTGTCCGATTCGAACAGTGTCTTATAGTCACGATAACAAGTACATAGCCGCCGCCTCAGAAGATCTATTCATAGATATAGCAAACGCGAAGACGGGGAAGTGCATGGGACAAATCAAAACCAAAGAGGCCATCAACTCGATCGCGTTCAACCCGAAGGAGTTGGTACTGGCGTACGCGGGGGACACGTTGGTGCATTTGTGGTCTGCTTTCCAGGGATTGAACATCGATAAGAAATAGGAAATCATAGCTCGGTTCATACAATCTTTCATTTCAAATACATCTTTCTTCAGCTACTTCAGAGTACAATTAATCGGAGTGGAATCGCTCTAAGCGGATTCCGTAACCGACAATACAAATTGGCAAAGTCGGGTGTTTGATGCTCAGCGCACTCTCACCTGACGTAACAACATTCGAGTTTGTCATCGAAGACGCGTTTCGAATCCATCGACTGGTTGGAATGATGATAGATTTTCTCACCATCATCACATGCGCTCGGGCAGTGCTTAAAAGTGCAGGCGTGGGTTGCTTGCCGTCTCCACTCACCGGAAGCTCGTGACTGTACACGATGTTCCCGTCACCAAGCGTGCGATCGAGCGGACGATCGATGATCGTGACGACGATACACATGCGACCCGGGCACGAGGGTTGGTACGCCCAAGAGCTGGGGGCAAGTACGCTGAGACAGGCGACGAGCATGCTCGGCTCTTCGCCATCTCTGGCACTCACCTGGTACTGCAAAGGTAACAGTTCGTAATCGCGCACGACAAACCCAAAATCCAAAGCCGCGCGAAGCGAATGGTTCAGAACTTTGTCCATTTCGAGCGCAATCCAAGGGGTAAGCACGCACACTCGCACACTATTCGGCAGCGCAGATACGAAGACGTATGGAGTGGCGTCGCCGAGTTCAGCTGCATCGACAAACAAATCTTCTTCGCCGACGCTCACGTCGCTCATTTCGTCACCGTGCCATTTCACCAGTGGCGAATGACAAGCTGGAACAACCGTTATGAGGTCACTCACTCTGCCTTCGACTTGTGCCTCCATGAGCGATCGGTCGTGAGCGTCTCGAGGATTCAGCGTCGCCATCGCGATGTCGACGCATAGCAACGCGTCGCTCGTGTTCAGTCCAAAATGTCCGCTATCATTCAAGTCCCGAGCGACGTCGACTGTCTTTCTCCTCCGACGCACTGGACTGGCTTCGTTGAACGCGTATGGATCCCCAGAGTCGGCGTTTGTACCATTTCCTTTATCGCCTTGGTCGCCGCGCTCGAACGTTCGCTCTCGCATTTTTGCCGGCGGAACAATCCCGCTCCAACTCGCATGAAACGGCGATTGCGCCGCGCTCAAATAACTCAAATGCGTCGCTGCGATCGCCGTTCCCACCTTTACCGAAGCAGGCGACGGTAACACCGTCACGAAGCACCTTTTGGCTCGCCTATACTCGTCTCTCCCTGGTCCGCTCTCGCTCGTCTCCAGCCTTCGCTCCTCTCCGTGTATCACCAGCGTCGACCGATCCCAGCTCTCGCACACGTTGACGCGCATCGCGGCCCCGTCGAACTCATCATTCATCTCCATCTCACTCGGCGCGCGTTCATCCACATCAAACAAAGGCGTCGACGCGAGCAATTCGCATTTGGCCATCGCGCGAAACCTCCAAATCTGCAGCGCGTACCTCTCTCCATCCCCACTGTAACTCACCAAATGATCGCCATCGGCTAAAAACCCGAGCAACACGCATCGAAGCATCGTCCTTTGCTCGTCAACTATGCGTTCTACCGCTATCGTCAGCCTCGGCGGAATGCTCGAGAAGGCTTTAAATTCCCCTCTCTGCGCGATCTTCGCCGACGTTTCGCGCGCGCATATGCGCCCAAACGCGCTCGTTCGCGCGTTTCTTTTCCTCTCTTTTCCTTCGTCTCGATTTCCACCCGTCATCCGTCGTCCTTCGTTCGAAACTCGCCCGAGCTCACGTCATTCGTTCGCGCGCGCGCGTCTGTGACGCCGTCGCGCGGCTTCGCGATCGACTTCACCGACGCCCGCGCTTTGCGCGACGACGACGAACGTCATCGAAGAACATCACTCGCGCGATGTCTCCTCGCGCGCGCGCGTGCCGAAGCGCTCGGACGACGTCGTCATGAATGTCATCGCGCGGTTCGGGGAATACGGCGCGCACGACTTTGCGAGCGGGGCGCACGACCTCGACGCGCGGTTAATCGCGTTCTTAGAGCGCGCGCTGTTGCGAGGAAATGATAACGGCGATAGGGAGTGCGCGATGCGCGCGCTGGAAAGCGACGTCGGGGCGAAGACATCGTTGTGTGCGATATTGATCGCGGCGTTCGTGAGCGTCGCGCACAGCGAGCGGGCGGTGATGATATTAGGAGGGATGACGTTCGGTCGAGGGTTCGTGCACGATGACGATGCGTGGTTGAAAATGGATGAGCGAAAAGCGAGGAAGCGCGCGGGGAAGGAGGAAGAGGAGGGGTGGACGGAGGACGACGGCGTCCTGATGATGGCGGCTCGAGCGTACGAGAGTTCAAAGTATTTCACGGAGCAGATGTTTTATTTACTCGCGCGTTCAAAGTACGAGCGAAATTCGTGGTTTGAGAGAATATTTACGTCACTTTGGCACTACTTGCGCGAGGTATCGGCGACGACGGTCAAGCTGAAGGAGAACGCCGCGGAGGCTTCGCTCGACGACGAGCGCGGGGATGGACACGCGGAAGAGCTCATGGACGGGTTCTTAAGGTCAAGTGTGTATCTTTACGCCCACTTGAGGTTGCTCGAGACGTCCATCGTGTACATGGGCGACACGCTTTTGGAAGACGACGCGAAATACTTGACGCTCTTGGCAGAGTTGGTGGACTACATGTGCCGCGATAAAATTTGCGACAATCAACTAGTTTTCGTTCCGTCGCTTCACGGACATAAAGAGTGTTTGAATCCGGAGTTTAGTCAAGCGCTGAGATTTGCGCTCTTCGGCGTGTTTACGGCGAATCAAAATATCCAGCGCGAGCTCTGCCGAAAGATGCAGAAAATGAGCTCAGGGGTGCCTGATTTTTCGAGCTTGCTCGATGTGAATCTGGACGATGAAGAAATGGTGAAACGGAGCGGTGACAAAGCGGGCGGGCGGAGGAGCGAACACGAGCATCCCGTCGTGTACGGCGCGCGCGGGGACAAAAGTATGTTTGCGTCGTTTAAAGAGAATCAACGTCGTCGAATCAGAGAAGCTATTGAACGCGGAATTCGCGTTATTTCCGAAACGCCGAAAGAAGAAGACTTTAGCGAGAGCGCACCCGAGGAATTCCTAGACTCGATCACGGGTCAGCTCATGAACAACCCGGTTAAGTTGAAAAGTTCCAATCAGTACGTCGACGCGTCGACGATAGCGAGACTCAAGGACAACGGCGCTAAAACAGATCCATTCACGGGAAAAGCGATCGACTACGACGCATGCGAGGTGGATGCAAACACCAAACAACGGCTCGACGAATGGCGCTCGAGCGTCGCGAAAACGGAACAAAAGAAGCGAAAACGAGTTGATAAGAAAAAATAGCGCAATGCTGTTTGTTGTATTCTATTGTAATTGTATTACTAAGCAAAATTGAATATGCGCGACGTGCAATCGTCACTCGCTGTGATCACTCGAGTGTAATCAGGGCTCATCGCAAAATCTAAAATACCCTTAGTGTGACCATACGCCACTTTTTGGCACGACGATGTTCGCGTGTCCCACAATCGGACCGTGCCGTCGACAGAAGAGCTGCGAAAACGAGACGACAAAAAATGTAAGGTTAGTTCTACGTGACATCGAAGCGAGAAATTTAGCCAGCTCGACTACCAGCGAAACGCGAAATTGAAGCTCGCGTTTCTTTTGCGTCAAGACGAGGCGAAAATGTTAGCAACTATATGTCCACCTCCTCGCGTTACGTGCAAACGCGCGAGGCCCTTATGTTGCGTTGACGCGCATGACGAACAAAAGCCATGCCGTCAACGAAAACGTACCTATACATGCACATCGAGCCAGGAATCCACTTCAGCTTGCTCACCGCACCGTCGTGCGCGAGTGTTCCCCGCGACTGACACACATTCGTGTCCCAAACGATTATTTGTTTATCGATCGACCCCGTGGCGGCGCACGGCATGACGTCGCAAAAGCCCACGGTTTCGATTGTCTCCGTGTGCGCCACTAGCGGCGCGAGCACTTTCCCGGTCGCCGAACTCACCAAACGCGCGGTGTTATCTTCGCTCCCAGTCATTATCAATCCAGGAGTCGTCGGGTGGAAATCCAAACACGTCAGCGGTCCATCGTGAAACGGGTGCCCGCGAAACGCGTGCACGCACTCCGCCGTTCTCGGATGCCAAACGCGTAACGACCCATCGACTGATCCAGTGACGACGAACTTACCATCGGGCGTGAATCCACCGCAAGACACACTCTCTGAATGCCCACTAAAAACCTGCATCAACGCCCCATCATCCGCGTTCCACATCCACGCCGTAAAGTCCTCGCTCCCGGCGAGCACGACGCGTCCGCGCGGGTGCCACGCCACCCACTCTATCCCCCCCCCCGGCCCTTCCAGCGCGCACTTCAACTCCCCATTCGCGCTGTCGTACACATTCACTCGTCCATCGAGCCCTGCTGTGGCGAAAACTTTCGCGCACGCGCTGAACCCGACCGCGCTCACGCTCTCTCCGTGTCCCTCCAGCGCGCGCGTCGCTCGCCCTCGCGCGAAGAACGCCTTCGTATCTCCTCCCCCGGACACCACGCACGCCTCCGTGCGATCGCTCGACCACGCGCACGCGTAACACGCCTCGTTGTCGTGGGTGCCGATGATGAGTTCGGTGTCGTCCCTCGGCGGCGCGCGCGCGCGCGCGTCCGCCTCGTCCCTATCCTCCAATTCCCCGTCCTCGCTCGACGTCGACGAATGATCGAAATCCCCTTCCCCATGATCTAAATCCGCCACTTCTTCGTACCCTTCCGCGAGTTCGTCCAGAAACGCCTCGTCGTCGTCCTCGTCGACGTCGTCCGCGAATTCGCATTCGCGCTCGCCCATGGTGGCGATGCGATGGATTTCCTTTCCGTCACCACCGTCGACGCCGTCGCGAGGGAACGACGACGACGACGAGAGGAGAAATAAATGAATGAAAATTAGTGTCGTCGAATCGACGTTCACTCGCGACGGTTTAAGACGATTCGCGCGCGCGATCGATCGATCGATCGATCGCGCATTCGCGGTCGCCACTAACGTAACCGACGCGAATCGAATCGAATCGATCGAACGGTGGCGTCGAATCGACGACGACCTCTGTGCGCATTCTCGCGCGCGCGATGAACGCGTTGCAACGAGGAAAACGAGCGATCGCGCTCGTCGCGCGCGTCGTCGACGAGCGAGCGCGATCGAGGACGAACTCGAGGGCGTTTCATGCGTCGTTCGCGGTGAACGACGTGGCGACGCGCTTCGGCGATCGACGCGAGATTTGGAACGGGCGCGCGATTAAGGCGATGACGACGACGACGACGACGACTAGGAGACGATGGGAAATAAAAGTGAGAGGCTACCGCGAGATATTCATTCAAACGCAAACCACCCCGAACCCGATGTCGATGATGTTTCAGCCAGGGAAGGAGGTGTACGCGGATGGGTCGAAGAATTTTTCGAGCGCGCGAGAGGCGATGAGGAGTCCTTTGGCGCGAAAGTTGTTCGCCATCGACGGCGTGACGAATGTGTTTTTTGGGAGCGATTTTGTGACGGTGACGAAGAGCGATAGCGCGGATTGGGCGAACGTGAAGCCGCAGACGTTTGAGGCGATTATGAATTTTTACGCGAGCGGGGAGCCTATCTTGGATGAGGCGCGACTGGAGGCGAGCGGTACGGCGATACACGAGGATGACGATGAGATCGTGGCGATGATTAAGGAATTGTTAGAGACTAGGATTCGTCCGGCGGTGGCGGAGGATGGAGGGGACATTGTGTTTAAGAGTTTCAACCCGGATAACGGGCTAGTGACGGTGCAATTGCAAGGATCTTGCGACGGGTGCCCGAGCTCGAGCGTTACGTTGAAGAGCGGAATCGAGAATATGCTCATGCATTACGTTCCCGAAGTCAAGGGTGTGGTGCAAGCGACGGACGAAAAGTTAGATTTGCTGGACTTAGCGGACTTGCATCGAGGGCGCTAGGCGAAGCGCGTTTCGATGGGTGCGCGACGACTTTACGTTACAAATACCTTGAATAAAAACAACTGGACCTCTTTAATTCTAAGCATCGCTACTTAACAATTCATTGAATCTCTTCGTCTTCATCACGATGATCGCGATCGTCGTCGTCGTGATCGTCGTCGTCGTGATCGTCGTCGTCGCGGTCATCGAAGTCGTCGTAGTCCTCGCCTCCCAGGTCGTCGAGCGCGTGATCTAGCTCTTCAAAGCCCGTAGTGTCCTCGACGGGTTTGCTCTTGAACAAACCCCAGAACCAGCTGCGCTTGGACTCGACCAAGGAAAGACGGTTCTCTAGACCGCACGTCGGCTCGGCCATTTCGCTGCTGAACCTATCGGCTTCGCAGACGCATATCGGACGCCCACGCTCGTACAAGTTGAACGCGGTCGAGCGCACCGGACAAAGGGTGAACGACTCATCCAATAGGCGCTTGAACTTGTTATCGCGAGCGACGGCGACGATGGTGAGCTCGATCCCAGTGTTCGGCGTCGCAAACTTGTCGTCCCAGAGCTGATGATCGATTCTTAAAAACGCCGTGGGTTCGGCGCCGCCGTCCGCATTTTGCGTCGCCCCGGCCAAATACACAGAGTATCCAAATCGAGCGACGTATTTCACCTCCTTCAACAGTGCTTTACGCTGCGTCGTGCTCGTGATCTCGCGTCGCCAAATCAACGTGCTGACTTTTTTCGACGCCAATCCTTTCTTAAAATGCGTGAATTGCGATTGTGACCGCTTCGCGTCGTTTATCAGCACCGTCAACTTTGACGTCGGCGAAGCCTTGGCAATCTTCGCAAACTCTTCATCCAACTGTCTGTCTTGCGTGCGATCGTTCTTCAACTTCCCAACGATCGCGTTATCGTGCCCTTGTTTCGCAAGACTCGCCTTGAGCGTCTCCACCGCGTCCTCTTCCGCGTACGTGCGCGTCGCGCACTCAAACGCTCCGGCGTTCGTCATCGACTTCATCCAAAATCCCATCTTCCTCGTCAACTCCTCGTCTCGCCCGTCGTCGAACCAACTCTCGCTCGATCGTTCGAGCGTCAACGCCAATAAATCCTCCCCGTCGTTCGCGTCGAACGCCCCGGGTTCGGGTAAACCCAGCGTTAACACCGCGCACGCCCCCGGTTCGTGCTTCGCCCGCACCGTCAACGCGAGCTCGGCGGCGACGAAATCCGCCCTCGCTTCGTATGCGTCGTACGCGCACGCCCGTGAATCGAACCACTGCGATTGCGCCGCTTTGCTCAAACGCACGCACTTCGTGTCCAGCGCCAAGTCGCGTGGAGCGCCGAAGACGCCAATAAATCCTCCGAACACGCACGCGAGGACGACGAGAATTGCGAGAAGGGCGGCGCACACGCGACCGCGCTTCGCGGCGAGGCGCAACAACGTCGTCCGTCGACGAAGTTGGTCTTTCGTGAGGCCCATGGAAGAGGACGACGACAGAAACGGCGAGAGGTGGAGAGGTCTGGGGACGAGGACGACGCGCGATCGCGGAGGCGCGACGAACGATAGCCGAATTCGTCGACGCGCGTGATCGATCGCATCAACGCTCGACAGGGACGTTGAAATACAGTACAGTACATGATGATACAAAAACATGTCGATATGAAGGTGATAGTGTCGTGTCCGCATGATATATCCATAAATATCCACGCGTCGACGTCGACGTCGCCGTCGCCGTCGCTCGAAAGAAATCACGCCGGACGCAAGGGCGTTCGCGTTCGCACCGCCTCGCGCGCGAGCGCCGAGATTCTCGGCGTCAAAAGCTCGCCGAATTCGCACCAAAACCTCCCGCGTTCGCACTTCGCCAAAGCGATCGCCGCTCGCTTCGCCCACCCCGACCGTCGTCGCGTTCGTCGATCGCGCGCGCGAACGCGTAACTCCCCGAGTTTCAACCCACCGCACATCGCCCCTTCGTCCGCGCTCGCGATCGCGCGATCGATCGCGTACTTTCTCGCCCCTGGTTTCGACACCCCCACGACTCGTTCTAAAGTCTGAACGTCGAACACTCCGGGGTAGCGTTCGCCGTCGACGACCCACGTCGGGACTTCCTTCGCGCCGACGCAATGCGCGCACCTCTGCGCGAGCGCGCAATCGACGTAGTACTTCGCCCAATCGCTTCCAACGACGCGTCGCAGCAATTCTCGTTGTTTCGCGCACTTTTCGCACCACGGCGCGCCGAGAAGCTTGACGTTCAATCGCGTCAACGCCGACGCGAGCGCGTCGAGGCGAGCCGCGTCGTCGTCGTCGTCCAAACGCGCGCGCGTTCGTTCGTCCTCCTTCGCTTGAACGCGCGTTGACGTGGCGTAGCGATATCGCGGCGCGCACGTTCGCGTTCGATCGATCGCGCGCGACGCATTCGATGACATCCGTGAAGCAAAAAGTCGATGGCGTCGCGATGAGCAATGGCGTTCGCGTTCGCGCCGCACCGCGCGCCGCGCGCGACGCCATGACTTCCTACGCGTGATGTCTCGCAAACATCGATCGCGCGTCTACGTGCGATCGAACGCGCGCGCGCATTTCGTGGCGGTCGTGGCGTCGTTCGTGGCGCATGCGATCGCGTCGTGGGCGCGCGTCGGCGACGCGGCGACGAGCGTCGGCGCGCCGCTCGCCGGCGCGCCGAACGGCGCGCCGGAGACCGCGATCGACACCGTTAGTGGCGTCCCGGGCGGGCGGTGTTCGCCCAATGCCGATGATTTATCGTCGCCGTGCGATAAAGTCGAACGCGCGTCGAACGCGAACGTGGCGCGATTTGTGTTTGAGATTTACGACCGCGCGACCGGGGCGGCGTGCGACGCGTGCGGACGAGAGTGTTCGTTCGACGCGAACGCGTGGGAGTATTGCGCGACGCCGAAGTGGTATTTCGATATCAGCGAAGGACAGCATCAGTTTCGCGTGCGTGGGATCGGAGGGGACTCGGTGGTGGATCCGACGCCCGCGGTGTACGATTTCGTGGTGGAGTACGCGCTGCGAGTGGCGTGGGACGGGGCGCACGCGACGCCGACGGAGTACGTGAATTCGAACGCGACGTTGACGTTTCATCTCGCGTCGTCTCGACCGTCATCGTCGTACGTACAGTTTGAATATAGTACCACGGATGATTACGTGAAGACGTACACGCGATTGGCGGCGGGGACGACGTCGACGAGCGTGACGCCGACGTACGGGAGGAATATGTTTTCGTTTCGAGCGGTATCCATCGAAACATACACTGGGCAAAGCCTCACCGAGTCGTCGTTGAATACGATAGATTTAGCATACATAGTTGATGACGTCGCACCGGCTGTGACGTTTACGAGTGGTTTAGGAGATGGGTCGACGACGACGACGAGCGACCTCACGTACGTGGTGACGGCGGCGGACGTCGACTCAGTGAATTCGCGCTTGCAAGCGGGACTGGCAACTTTAGAGATCCAAGTGACCAAAGTGGACGACGGTTCGTCGAGTCCATTGCCTCTGAGGACTTGGGCGACGTACAAGACGTTTTCTGCGGGCACGCTTTCGGGAACGGTGTCGGTAACGATTACGGATCTGCACACTTTGGTAGACTCGACGTATCGTCTCGAAGTGAGAGCGACAGATTTAGCTGGTAACGTTGCGACTGTGGTGCAACGCGACATCGTAGTTGCGATAGCTAGCATAATGGAGAAACCGGATGATTCTGGGCTGAATGCGACCACAACAGAGCGCGTGCAAACGTCTTCTGGTGCAATCATTTTAGCCTCACAGCCTACAGACGGTTCCGTGGTGCCGGTTGCATATTCCGTGAGCGCAATCGTGGGAGGCGTACTCGCCCTTGATAGTGCACCGAGTGTTCCTTTGGCGAATAATACACTCGTACTTGCAGCAGATGCTCTGGCGGGTTTTAGATTTACACCGAACGTTGGTTTATATACAAATGATGAGGCGGCGAGCGTGTTTGGATTTGATCTCAAACCATCGACGAGTACGACGGATTTGACTCAGGTTGTCGACATACCGGCCCACTCGACGATAACCGTGACGTCTACAAACGACCCTCCAATCTTGAATGTTGATGCGCACTACAAAGTAAACACAGTTCATTACAAGGATAACGTCGCGGCAAATCTTGGGACATCCATCTTACAAGTTCTCGGAAGCAACACCATCGATTACGACTTATCCACTTTGCTTCGAAAAGTACCTTTTGGATTTGCTATTGTGGGCATGGATCAGTCAAAGGGAACTTGGGAATATAGCGTGGACTCTGGATCGACATGGACGGCCTTCTCGACAGCTGGTACGCCGACAACTACAAACGCGCTTCTAATCAAAGCAGACGGCGAAGTTACTCGAGTCAGGTTCAAGCCAAGCGCTGTCGTGGCTTACGGCTCATACACCGCATCATTTGCTTTCAAAGGATGGGATGGTACAACTAGTGAGGTTTCGCCAGCTTCGGGAGTAGATATTACCACGAGCGGGCATACCGCCTCGACTGGTTCAATCAGCACGGCAACGGTGACAGCAGTGGTTGAAGTTGTTGGTTTGAGGTATAGCTTCTACGAGAAATCGAACGCTGCCAATACCTTGAGTTCAGAAGTTTCGTACGATGCCACAGAGTTGAGTTGTCCGCCAGCGAAACGCCGAGCTTTAAAGATGGGAGTGGTGCCAGTGGGAGTGGTGCCAGTGGCGAAGATTGTTGCTTCAAGTGCGCTGACAATCAGCCCGCCCTGGACTATAGAAGCTTGGGTTCGACGAGATGCCTGGTTAAGCCAGCAAACGTTGTTTCAAAATTCTGGTGACTCGAGCGCGATCATGCTCGAGATGCCCGACGCAGTTGGGACTATAGGCGTGGTACCACCTTCCGGATCAAGCGCGGCTGGTGGTACTTTTGCGTACTCTGCGCCTCTAGGAGAATGGGTTCATTTGGCGTTTGTGATGTATGAAAATAATTATCCGAGTGCGTATTCAGCACCAGCGGCTGATCTTCGCCTGATAGTCAACGGTGTTTATCATAGCTCAATAGCAAATACTGGATTTGACATGCCACATGGTACAATCGGCGGACAAGGCCTAGGTGGGTTTACAATCGACGAAGTGCGATATTGGTCTGTCGCCAGATCCGTTGAAGATATTTATTTCAACAAAGATAGGTTCATGTCAGGAAGTGAAACAGGTCTGGTTTCTTATGTTCCACTTGACGCTGGTTGCGGGGGCTCTGTTGCCGATAGAGATTCTGGGAGCTCAGTGACGTGGGCGTTGTCACATTACGAGTGGGTCGATGCGCGAACATACACGTGCGCATCTGTGTATTCAATAGAACCGAGAACGGTACCTCTCGACGGAGCCGTAACGCTCACTCTACTGGGGGAACGATTTACTCGTCCAAGCTCTGGTTGGACAAGTTCTGTGGCTTTGTATGACAAAAGTTATGCGTATTGCACGTTTGGTGCGGCGTCGAGCACAGGAGAACCATTGACTGTGCCGGCGCTGGTTGTTTCCGATACTCAGGTGAAATGCGAAGTTCCTCAGGCTGCCAATGGATTGGCTGTGGTTCAGCCTGTCTTCTGTGACCCTGCGCTTGGATGTTGTAGTGCAGCGACGCTTGTCGACCATTTTCAGAGTGCAAACAGAGCATACGATTCGACGTATGAGAGTTTTGGTAGAAAATCGCCACCCGCAATTGAAGTGCCTGTTATTACTTATCGAGATGCTAAAATCATATCTGTGACACCTTTTGCGTTAGACGGGCGCCTTGGGGGAATACTTAGCGTCACTGGTTATGGTTTGAGTCCGCCTAACGACGCCGATTACAATTTTCATCCGAAGTGTGTTTTCAAAGTTCGCGGTGGTGACCAATTGTGGACAACATTACAAACTTCTGACGCACGCGTCGTATCCGATGGATTTGCAACGTGTGAGTTTGCAGCCTCTGATAATTGGTTATCGGCGAATCGTTACAGCGTCTCGCTGGACTTGGTTTATTTTGATTCCTCCGCCTCGATGAAAATGTCCATTCAGGGAGGTTCACTGTTGGTTACTACGATTGTGAATGAATTTTTCGAAACCTTGGATCGACCGTTCTCAATAATCTCAGCTTTAGGTGGCCAAGCGGTTAGCATTTCAGCGATATCCACCACTTCGTCGACGATTGGTGACCTACCAGACTTTGCGGCGGGACGGGTGACGTCGCTCGACGCCGCATGCGCATTTGGCGCAATTGGTCCGGTTGCCGCTCGATACAATTCGTCGGAAACGTTTGAATGCGTCTCTCCAGCTGCTACTGCAGGCTCCAGCGTCCCATTTTACCTCTCTTTATTTGCCTCGGCGTCGATGACTTCGTTCGTTCAGGTTTCCTCATCAGCCAGTGACGGTCTCGTGCACTACGCTGCGCAGCCCACGACGACGGATATCGGATCCCCGTCAGCAATCTTTACGTTTCCAATCAAGGGTACGCTCGCCGTACTTGGTGAAAATTTCCCTAGTTCCGATGTACGCTGCCATTTGGGAGCAGTTCAACCTGACCGAGAGCGACTGGCGACGCGATACAGCGCCACTCTTGCGACGTGTGATTTGGCGTCACTTGGTGCGCCGGAGCCCGGTTTTATCGCCGTCGGCATCGGAGCTTTACACTTCGACCCGATATGGGATATTGCCGCCACGATCATGGTTCGAGATCGAGATGTGCGCGTGAGCTCCATCTCCTCCGCAGGTGTTGCTGGTACAATTTATGGCGGATGGGCGCTCACGTTATTAGGCTCTGGATTCCTTGCCGGCGACGGTTGCGCGTTACACGTAGCTTCTGGCGAGTTGAACTCGAACGACGTGCCAAGTGCCGGACACTGGGTGAGCAGCTCAATACTCAAGTGTCAAGCGCCCGTTATCCGAGAATCAACGCTCAATTGGGACACTGGCGCTGACGGCGGCGGGCTTCGAGCCAAGGTCGTTGCTCGTCTTGCGGTTTATGGTACAGCTCTAAGCACCATTGACGGTGCAAACAACGGTGTAAGCGACCCTGTTGATGTGTTCGCACCGTTATCAGACGCACAACTTATTGATCTTGATACGTTGTTCCTAGAAAATGAAGGTGGAACAGTTGTGGACATAGCAGCTGCGAATGGGACGGCGGCGTTGACGACGACCGTGTGTCGTTTCGATGCGATTCAAGTCTTAGCATCTTGGGTGGCTCAAGATTCATCAACTAGCATCATGCGATGCATCTCACCATCCTTCGGCTCAGGTTATAGTTCCTCTCGAGGTATACGCATCGCGCTGTCGCAAGGTGATCCAGGACATCATGGCGAGATGGTTGCGTCAACAGACGTCAAATTGCGTGCGTTACAAGAGCTTGCCACTGTGTCTATCGTTCAAGCCCCAAATTACGTGTCCGTTTTCAGTGATTTCAGTAGCGTGCCGAGCGCGCAACTCAGTCGCTACAGATGCTACGCCATGGCAGACGCAGATTTGACGTACAAGCTTGAAGTGGACGCAAACAACGTCGGGACATGCGCCCTTGATTTGTCAAAGAACGGCGCTCGATCGGATTTAGCGTTCATCACATTTACGGTGGGTCCTATCAGAGGGTACACAGTGAGCACGTTTGACATACAAATACTGCCTCCGCCTACGTTAGCGTCGGTTGCAGTGAGCGCGGCGTCTCCGCCGTATGGTTGGCGCCCTTCAAAAATTCCCGTGGAAATATCTCAAGCGGATAATCAACCGACCTGGCAGGGCGCAAACAACGCTTATGAGGGCCGACCGTCGACGCCATATGACCTCGCGTCCGATGTTTGGCCCGCACTCACCATTTTTGGTGGTGCATGGTGGCACGTGTCGAATGCAATCGGAGAACCAATGCACGTTGTCGGTAGCGGTTTTCGGCCTGCGAGCGATGGGGGAGGCGTCGTCGTCGCCTTCACACACGGCCCTACAGCGCAGCAAACATCGTGCGATTTCGTATCTTCCGCCATCGTGCAGTGCGAAATACCCATCAGCATCGATGGTGATCACGAGACGACGATACGAGCATCCGTAGACGGCGGAAGAACGTGGTCCATGGAGCGAATTGCGTTCCGCGTCGCACAAGTCTCATATGTCGAGACGTGGTGACAGCGGAAGAATGCAGCGACAAGAATATAAGTTAGCAAATCGCAGTGTATTAAAAACATTCATCAAAGATAATGATAAACATGTTTTTTAATTATAACCGACAGCAGCCGTATTATTGATTATGACAAAGCTCTATGATGAGACTTGACAAAAAAGGAAACTCTCACAGTGTCCGCCGCGACACCGAGAATCGGCGGGGCTCTTTGTTACACTACCCAATATTTAAAGGGCTTGGGACCAAGTCATGCGGAGCTGCACGTCATCCGCGTTAACACCGCCATCCTTGGAGAACGGAACACGGAGTTCGTACTTGTCCTTGGTCACAGACAAGGAACCGGCAACGTCTTGGTTGCATTCGACTTGGATGCCGACACCTTCAACACCAGAGTAGTTGAGCGTAGCCTTGTGCGAGTTCGCGTTGGACTTGACGTTGAACTTGGACTTGACGCCAACCTTGACATCACCATTCGTGTAGCCGAGGTTGAGGGTCGCGTTTTGGGACGGAACGTCGTACTCAACAGACGCGGTGACATCGTCGTTGGAGATCAAATCCTTCAACGGGAGTTGAACCTTAACCGAGGCGCGATCCGCAGTGGCTTCGTCGCAGCCAACCTTGGCACCCTTGCGCGCGAGAGTAACGGTGACATCACCGACCTTGTCGACATTCGTGGAGATCTTCATCGCATTAACTTTGCTCTGTGTCGTTTACGCGCGAAACATTAGAGTTAGTCTTTGAAAACGCATCTTCGCGGCGACGGGATATTTTCTGACTCAGCGCGCGCGACTAGGGATTCGCGCGCGCGCGCAATCAAATTCAAAAACCACGTACCGACTTGAGCTTTTGCATGGACAACTCAACATCGCACGCTTGACCGAGCAACTCGCACGGCTTCGCGACGGTGATGTCGTAATCAGAGATTTCAGACAACCCAATCAAAGCAGCCGCGTCGACATTGTGGGAGACACCGTTCTTGGACGAAACCGCTGCGGCGCGATCGAATTCCCGCGGGGGGACGACGGTCAGTCACATGCTCTGGCGACGACGAGCGACGCGCGACGACGAGCGCGCGCGAATATAAATAATGCAACGCATCGCATTCGACGATCAAGCGCTCGAAGACGCACAAGGGCGGTAGTTGGGCTTGGCGTTCAACGTCACCGACCCATCACCGGCGAACGGCGCCTTGACGGAGAGGGAGAATTTGTCTTCGTTGACGGAGCCGTTGCCGCCGACGACGACCTGGATGCGCGAAAACGATAGTAAAAATTAGTACGTCGCTCACTCGATCGCATTCGAGGCGAAATTCCACTCGCGCGCGCGTCCACGCTCGCGCGATCGCGCCCTAGGGCACCCGCGATTTCGGTTGTAATCCCTTCAAATCGCGCGCGCGCGCGATCGAGCGTTCCCGCGCGCGATTCCCTCTCGACGCGACGTCGCGAACACGCACCCGACCAGACATATTAACAGTAGCGGAGTTCATGATTGCGATGGAGTGTTTGTTTTAGACGTTACGGTGCGGTCGCGAGAGCGATTGGCGCGTAGGGATGTGACGCGGCACGTCACCGCGTCGACGCTTTTTCCCGTTCGTCGCGCGCGCCGCCGGGGAGTGTTCTAGAGTCATATCTCGTCACATTTGACCCATCGCCGGTGCTGACGCGGACGTCCCCCCCGCGATCTCGGTCGTTCCCCTCGTGCGATGCGACCTCGGTCGACGCGTTGTGTGACATATGTAGGCTTCCAATACGACACAAACAGTCATACATTTGTTCTTGAACGTCAATCACGCGTGACCGCGAAAAGGACCATCGATCGACCGACCGACCGGCGCGCGCGTCGCCCACGTCGCGCGCGACGGCGACGACGCGTCGCGCCTCTCACGCGCGCGCGAACGCACAGCGACGATGGTGCGTCGATGGAAAACGAGGACAAACGGCGAGATCTCGCGCGCGGCGTCGATGGAGGTGTCGAACGTCGCTCGAACGTCGTCGAAAAGTCGCGTGGGAGCGCGCGATTTGGGTGATTTTGGGGTTTTGCGCCCCGCGCGCACGGGCGATCGGCGCGCATCGGCGCCGCGCGACGGTCGATGCACTCGCGCGTGAGGCGTTGGTTCGATGTAAAGAATCATCGCGCATCGCTTCGCGGCGGGTGACTGGGGAAGCGACGTCGCATGCGTTGAACGGGACTGACTTGTGATATCGCACACGACAGGCGGACACGACTGAGAACCCGATGCGGACGATCCGCATCCATAAGCTCGTGCTCAATATTTGCGTTGGGGAGAGCGGGGATCGTCTCACCAAGGCGTCCAAGGTGCGTATATTTCGATGCGCTCGCGAACGGGTGACGCGGATGAGCTCGAGAAGGCGCGCCGACGGTGAAACCCGCGACTGACGCGCCGATCGTGTACGCTGAAAACAGGTGTTGGAACAACTCACCGGTCAACAGCCGATCTTCTCGAAGGCTCGATACACCGTTCGTACGTTCGGTATCCGCCGTAACGAAAAGATTTCCGCGCACGTTACTATTGGTAACCGCGATAAGGCGATGCAAATTTTGGTACGTGTGTTTAGGGTTCGAGCGCGACGACGCGCGACGACGCGCTCGACCGCGTGAATCGATCGTTTCGATGCGCATCACTCATCACTCGTACGAACGTGCGTTTTACTGACCGGTTCACGCGCGTTTGTTCTCATTCACAGGAGAGCGGGCTCAAGGTGAAGGAATTCGAACTCCTCAAGAAGAACTTTAGTGCCACGGGTAACTTTGGGTTCGGTATCTCCGAACACATCGACCTCGGGATCAAGTACGATCCGTCCACGGGCATTTACGGTATGGACTTCTACGTCGTCCTCGAGCGCCCGGGCTACCGCGTTGCCCGCCGCAGAAAGCAACAGAGCAAGATTGGTAAGCAGCACAAGTTGACCAAGACGGACGCCATGAAGTGGTTCCAGTCCACCTTTGAAGGTGTCATCCTCAACAAGGCTGTCTAAGAAGAGGCTAGTCGTTCGTGAGGTAGCTCTAGTCGTCGTTCATACAAACAAAATAAAAAATAATTACCCGCACGCGCTTTCCGCTTTCCCATACGCCCGCGACGCGCGCGCGGCGGCGGCGACGGCGTTCCCCCCCACTCCCTCCCC
>Ga0222712_10002467_pt1 | contig 21154 bp, 15 predicted proteins | sample C33_657DmetaG_FD_165043 | JGI IMG/M metagenome (GOLD analysis project Ga0222712, IMG submission 165043) | Estuarine water microbial communities from San Francisco Bay, California, United States - C33_657D | ecosystem: Environmental > Aquatic > Marine > Unclassified | place: USA: California... | reverse complement strand
ATGGATGATATGCCGTTCAAGGATTGGATTAATTTTGGTGGAAAATTCACGTCAACGACACACCGCCGCGAAACGGTTCAAGATCCACACGTGTCGAAATACGATGCGAAATTGCAGACAGAGGGTTGGTTCGTGCCCGCTATGCCAGACTTAAATCAGAAGAATCCTTTTATGCAGCAATACATTATCCAAAATACGATTTGGTGGATTGAATATGCGCATTTAGGAGGTTTACGTATTGATACTTACCCGTATTCGACGAAGGAATTTGCGACGATGTGGTCTGATGCCGTTTTAAAAGAATACCCTAATTTAAATATGGTAGGCGAAGAATGGTCATCTAATCCGATCATTACGTCGTATTGGCAGCGCGGAAAAGTGAACCGCGATGGGTATAAATCTTCCTTGCCGGCATTAATGGACTTCCCATTACAGAATGCCATTTCTGAGGCGATGAACGAGAACGATAAGGACTGGGGCAAAGGTTTGAACAAAATCTACAGCGTGATTTCGAACGATTTAGTTTATGCGAATCCAGATAATTTGGTGGTGTTTGGTGATAACCACGATATGTCACGTATCTACACACAAGTGAAACACGACCAAGCTTTATTGAAGATGGCAATGACCTATATTTTCACTACGCGCGGTATCCCACAGGTATTTTATGGAACCGAGATTTTGATGTCAAATCCTAAATCAAACGAGCACGGTGAAATTCGTGGCGACTTCCCTGGTGGCTGGGCTGGCGATTCGAAGAATGCCTTTACGGGTGCGAACATGACAGCGGATGAAAAAGCGATGCAGGATTTCTTCAAGAAGATTTTGAGCTGGAGAAAAGGTTCAGAGGCGATTCACAAGGGTAAATTAGTGCATTTTGGCCCAGAGAATTCGGGTGAGGGCAATGGCGTGTATGTGTATTTCCGTTATACTTCTACACAAAAAGTGATGGTGGTGTTGAATAAAAATGCGGACGCTCGCAACATTGATTTGAGCCACTATGAGGAGATTTTACCGGCTGGTGCGAAGGCACACAATGTGATGGAATTGAGTGATGTGGTTTTTGGAAAGACCTTAAACGTGCCTGCCAAGTCAGCACAAATTTTTGAAATCCGATGAGGTATTTAGTTTTATTATTTTTCTCTTTTTCGGCCCTCGCTCAAATAAGCACCGAGGAGATTTTTCCTACCGGAGATAAAGAGATTACCTTAATTTTTGATTTGAAGCTCGCGAAAGACTCGAGGGCTTCTGGTCTTTTAGGCAAAACATCCGATGTATTCTTATGGTCTGGCGCTGGTGATGCGGAGGCGGGCGATGCCTTCAAATACCAGCCAGCGGGCCAAACCAATTTTAGTGTTCCTTTCGAAAAAGGAAAGATGACCTCTTTAGGAAACGATAAGTGGTCAATCAAACTAACACCAAGAACCTATTTTAACGTTCCGGCTGGAAATCCGATCGTTAAGCTAGGTCTTTTACTAAAAAGTGGAGATGGGAAGGCACAGACGGAGGATTTTATTTTGAAACTCTATGCGGGTTCCTATGCCTTGAAATGGTTAGCTCCGACGGAGTCCTTTACTTTGGCAGACGCTGGAACCTCGGTTTCAGTTCGCGCGAAATTTTCTGCGACTTCTTCGATTAGTTTGAAATCTGGTGGAACGGTTTTATCGACCGTGAGCTCTTCGGATTCTATTAATTATACCTATAGCTTGGGTGCTGAAAAAGGCAAGCTTCATACCTTGATTCTAGAAGGAACATCGGGTTCGAATACCTTGAAAGACTCGGTGAGAATTCTGACAAAACCAGCAGTGGTAACGGAGGCTTTACCGGCTGGAATAAAGGACGGTGTAAACTACGTGGGTGATCGCGTGATCTTGTGTTTTTATGCGCCTTCGACATCCTTCGTTTATGCGATAGGCGAGTTTTCAAATTGGGCGGCCTTGCCGGCTTATCTCATGAAACGGACGGCAGATGGTTTGCGTTATTGGGTAGATTTAGGCCCTCAGGTGCCTGGGAAAGAGGTGGCTTATCAGTTTTGGGTAGATGGGAAATTAGCGGTGGCCGATCCTTTGACAGAGAAAATTCTAGATCCTTCGAACGACACTTACATTTCTGCGACGACCTATCCTTCGCTTAAATCCTATCCCACGGGTGCTAAAGGAATTGTGTCCGTGTTCGAATCGGGGTCGACTCCTTACGTGTGGAAGACGACAAATTTTACGCGTCCAGCTTCTTCGAATTTGCAGGTATATGAATTATTAATTCGTGATTTTGTGGCGGATCGACGCTACAAAACGGTAGCGGATTCGCTCGGATATTTGAAGAAATTAGGGATTAATGCGATCGAATTAATGCCGGTGGCGGAGTTCTCGGGGAACGATTCCTGGGGTTATAATCCCATTTTTTACACGGCGCCGGATAAGGCCTATGGCACGAAAAATGATTTAAAGTATTTGATTGACAAATGCCATGAAAATGGAATGGCGGTCATTATGGATATCGTTTTAAATCAAGCGGACTATGAAAATCCCTACGTGAAGATGTATTGGGATGGTTCAAAGCCTGTAGCGACCAGTCCGTTTTTCAACCCTTCCGCGACGCACCCGTACAGCGTTTTCTTTGATTTTAATCACGAGAGCGCGCACACGCAGTGGCTTGTGGATGTGGTGACGAAGTTTTGGATTCAGGAATACAAAATAGACGGTTATCGTTTTGATTTGTCCAAAGGTTTTACCCAAACCCCTTCCGGTTCAAACGTCGATCTCTGGGGACAATACGACGCGTCTCGCGTGAAGATTTGGAAAAGAATCTATGATAAAATTCGTTCGTTTGATGCGTCTGCTTATGTGATTTTAGAGCATTTTGCGGCGAACAACGAGGAGAATGAATTAGGCAATTACGGGATGTTATTGTGGGGAAATTCGAAATACGACATGACGCGCATCGCGCAAGGCTACACGCAAGATTTCAGTCAAGCCTCCTATAAAATGCGAGGATTCACGAATCCAAGCGTGCTGAATTACATCGAGTCCCATGATGAGGAGCGCTTGATGGTAGAAGTGGCGAATGCAGGTAAGAAAGTCTTCACCTCTCAAGAAAGATTGGAGCGGATGAAAATGGCTGCAGCCACTTTCTTCACGATACCTGGGCCTAAAATGATCTGGCAGTTTGGGGAATTAGGCTACGATGTTTCCATCAATGAAAATGGTCGAACAGGTTCTAAACCACTAAAATGGTCCTATCAGCAAGATTCAGAACGGGCTAAATTGTTGAAAGTGTACCAGCAATTAGGGGCTTTGAAATCTTCGAAAACCATCTTTACGTCCACTGATTTCACCGTGGGCGCGATTGGGGCCGTGAAGCGAAATTTAATCACGAAAGGTTCCGAATATGTCTTGCTGATTGCGAATCCAGAAATTACTTCGCAAGCAGTATCGGCAAGTTTTCCGACGACTGGACTTTGGTACGATTATTTCAGTGGAAAGTCTTTTGACGTGAAAAATGCGGAGGCAAAAATGAATTTGTTGCCTGGCGAATTTCACATACTAACGAATGTTTCTTGGAATTCGGCTGACCTTGGTTTAGTGCCTTGGACGATGCCTGATTTTAATATTTTAGGGGTGGAGTCGGAGTCTATTTCGCTTCAGGTTTATCCGAACCCGGCAAGGGAAATGGTGAAAGTAGACTGGGAAGCTTTTGAAGCCGGTGAAACCAGTTTAAAATGCATGGATGCGATGGGAAGAGAAGTGTATCAGAAGAATTTACCTCAGATAAAAGGTGTAAATTCCACCACCTTATCCACTCAAAATCTACCCAAAGGGATTTATTTTATCCAAGTTAATACTCAGCGTAAAAAACTACTTCTTCACTAATCATGAAAAAAATCGCCTTTATTTTGCTGTTCGCTATTTCGGCATCCGCGCAAACAAAATCGGATCTTTCCGGTGCGGCTGCCCTTTTTGATCTACAATTCACGACACAGGAATTAGATACCCTGTACTCGGATGTGGTGGATAATCTAGCAAATTACAAGGCGATGCACGCGTTGTCATTAAATAACAATGTGCCTTTGAGTCTTTGGCAAAATCCAAAACTTCCGGGCATGAAATTCGATCAAACGCAGCGTCCGGTTGTATGGCCAGCGGTTAAAGTGACACTGCCGAAAAACCGGAACGAATTAGCGTTTTACTCCATCGATCAACTTGCGCATCTACTAAAGACGAAACAAATCACTTCAGTCGAGTTGACGCAATTTTTCATCGAGCGAATCAAAAAACATGGCGAGACTTTACAATGTGTTATCAGCCTTCAAGAGGACTTGGCTCTAGCTCAAGCGCGTCAAGCGGATCAGGAAATAGCGGCAGGGAAATACAGGGGCTTATTGCACGGAATTCCCTATGGATTGAAGGATTTATTTGCGGTGAAAGGTACGAAGACGACCTGGGGCGCGGCCCCTTACAAGGATCAGACCATCGACGAAGATGCCTATGTGTATTCGAAATTGAATGAATCGGGGGCTGTTTTGGTGGCTAAATTCACCTTAGGTGCACTTGCCATGGGCGATTATTGGTACGGAGGAAGAACGAAAAACCCTTGGAATTTGAATTACGGATCGTCCGGTTCTTCCGCGGGTTCTGCATCCGCTACGGTCGCAGGATTAGTTCCTTTCGCAATTGGTACGGAGACCTGGGGAAGTATTGTTTCTCCTTCCACCACCTGTGGAGCGACAGGTTTGCGCCCTACCTTTGGTAGCATTTCGCGCTCAGGTGCGATGGCCTTGAGTTATTCCTTGGACAAAGTAGGTCCGATTTGCCGTTCGGCAAATGACGCCGCCATCGTATTTAACTATTTGCACGGAACGGATGGCAAGGATTTGGCAGCTGTAACTATGCCTTTTAATTATGTGGCAAATCGCCCAGTGAAAGGAATGAAGATAGGTTATGCGAAGAATTATTTTGACAAAATCAAAGACACCACCCGCAGCGAATGGAAGGTCTTAACGGATCTGCGCAAACAAGGGGTAGAATTAATTCCGGTCGAATTTCCAGATGAGAAAGTGTACAAAGTAAACATCATGGACGTTGTCATCGGTGCTGAATGTGCCGCGCAATTCGATGAGATGACACGTAAAAACATCGATGATCAACTGACACGCCAAACCAAATACGACTGGCCTAATCAATTCAGAACCGCTCGCTTCGTACCAGCCGTTGAATACATTAATGCGCAACGTCATCGTTACCTGTTAATGCAAGAAGTGAACAAGGTCGTTTCGCAATTTGATGCCATTATTTGCCCATCACGCGGAGGCGGAAATCAATCAGCGATCACGAATTTAACAGGCCATCCGGTCGTTTGTGTACCTACGGGAATAGATGCGAAAAGTGGTTTACCAACCGGTATTTCGTTCGTAGGGAAATTATACGATGAGGGGACCTTGTTGCGCATCGCACAATTTTACCAGGATCATACGGGGCACGAAGAGGTGCATCCTAAGCCGTTTTTAAATTAAAAAAAGGACACCTCTTTCGAAATGTCCTTTTTTAATGGAGTAGCCCCGGAAGGAATCGAACCTTCATCTTAGGTACCGGAAACCTACATTCTATCCATTGAACTACGGAGCCAGGGCTGTAAAATTACGAATACTTCTCCAAAGTCTTGACCAGCACATGGAAATCTTTTGGATACGGTGCCTCGACGGTAATGGGGTCGCCATTCATCAGATTGAAGGACAAACTATGGGCATGGAGCGCAACACGGCGCATCACAGGAAGCTCTTCGGTGTCCTTTTTCAGGTGGAAATTACGCTTTAAATCAGACAGGTAAATCTCGGGTCCGCCATACATCACATCCGAAACGATGGGTGCTTTTAGACAAGTGAGGTGAATCCGGATTTGGTGCATACGTCCAGTTATAGGCATACATTCTACCAAAGTATAGCCACGGAATACTTTCAACGTGCGGAACCAGGTTTCGGCGTGTTTTCCTTTGGCCCTATCAATCACGACCTTTCCATCTTTCAATGGAAGGATGGGCAAATTCACTAAAAATCCATCCCAATCCTGCATCCCCTCCACGACCGCGTGGTAGCGCTTTGCTGTTTCACGGTGCTCGAATTGCATGGAGATGTGGCGATAGGCCTCTGGGTTTTTGGCAATCACCAAAGCCCCGGAAGTCTCCTTATCTAACCGGTGACCCACCTGCGCATCCGACGAATATTCCTTCGCTAAACGCAGAATTGCCGGCGCTAAATCATCCTTCCGCTCATCTAGCGTCGAAATGCCAGAGGGCTTGTTAATCACAATAAAATCAGCATCCTCGAACAGGATGGAATCGGTAAATTTGTATTTCATAAATCTCGCCACGCTGTGGCTCGTTAGTCGTCAGTTGTCAGTCGCTAGTCACTAGTCGATAGTCCGTAGGAAGTGAGTCCGGAGGACATTATCTCTACTCTCTACTCTATAATCTCTACTCTCGTAAGATTTCATTGTAAAATCCGGAGGATTTTACAATGAAATCTTACCCATACTCACCCACGGCGAATCCCCTAATCTCTCCGAACCAGGCGAATCAGCCAAGGTCTCATTCGCCAGCAAGGCAAACAATACCGCCTCTTTCGCTGCCGATGGCATCCCTAACTCATCACTTTCGCAAACGCGGAAGGGTAGAAGCTCGGCTAAACGCGCCATGATCACCGGGTTTTTGCTACCACCACCACTTACGTAAACGCTGCCCTCCACACCAGAAGGAATGTAGGTTTTCATGGCGAGGGCAATGCTTTGGGCGGTGAACTCTGTTAAAGTTGCGATTAAATCAGCGGGGCTGATGGACGCGTGAACAAGGTCTAAATTAAAGTATTCAGGGCCAGTGCTTTTTGGGAATGAATCCTTGAAAAAGCTTAGACTCATAAGTTCTGCTAAAATTCCGGTATCGATTTTTCCGGAGCGGGCGATGGCGCCGTCTTCGTCGTATGCCTTATTAAAATAGCGGCGAACGGCTGCGTCGATCAAGGTATTTCCTGGACCCGTATCGGTTACCAAGATGCCAGCTGGATCACCCGAAGCAGGTAAATAGGTGAAATTCCCGATGCCACCGATGTTTAAAAGTAGTCTATTTTCGCCTTGTTGAGAGAACAAGAAATAGTCGCCAAACATCGCTAAAGGCGCGCCTTCGCCACCTGCCGCAATGTGTTTTTGGCGGAAGTCAGAGAGGGTGAGGATGCCGGTTAGCTGGGCGATGTGATCGCCGTCGCCTATTTGTAGGGTTGAGTGTGGGAGTTTTCCGGTTCTGTCGGGGCGGTGCATGACGGTTTGGCCGTGGGAGGCAATCGCGTCTACTTCAGATGGATCCACACCCCAAGCGGCTAAAACCTCTAAAATGAGGGAAGCATGCAAACGACCAATTTGGGCGTTAAGCGTAGAGAGGGTGGGGAAATGAATGGTCTCTTTGGCAAAAACCGAACGAATCGACTCCTTAAAATCTGCTGGATAGGGGCGGGTGTCAAAATGCAAAATCTCATAGGACGTGTCCAGCCCAAAACCCGTGAAACGAACCAGCGCTAAGTCCAATCCGTCCAATGACGTACCTGACATCAAACCTAAAATGGTGCGCGTCGGGGCTTTGGCAATCTGATACAGACGTTCGATCCGGGGATTCATTCTTCAAAGCTACGAATAATTCTTTTTACCATCGATTCGACGTATATTTGTTGTTCAAATTTCATTTTATGGCATTAGACGTAATCATCGTAGGCGGCGGCATCGTGGGCCTCGCAACAGCGCATCGTTTGTTAGAGGCGCGACCTGATCTTCACATCGCTTTGTTTGAGAAAGAAAACATGGTTTCGATGCACCAAACAGGCAATAATTCCGGCGTTATCCACTCCGGATTGTATTATAAGCCGGGTTCGTTAAAGGCCAAAAACTGTATCGAGGGCTACCACCAATTAATTGATTATTGTACACAAGAGAATATTCCGTTTGAATTAACGGGTAAAATCGTCGTTGCTTCTACGCACGAGCAACGGGCACAATTAGAGACTTTATATCAAAGAGGTCAGCAAAATGGTCTGGATGGTTTGAAGAAACTAAGTCTAGCAGAAATGCAGGAATATGAACCACATGTGACGGGGGTAGAGGGGATGTTTGTTCCACAAACGGGGATCGTAGATTACCGAGCAGTGGCCGCAAAATTAGCGGTAGGAACGCAAATCAAGGGTTGTGAAATGCACCTAGGTGAGCAAGTACTCGATATTAAAAAAGGCTTGACTTTCTCGATCGTGGAGACGACGAAGTCAGTGTATGAAGCAAAATTAGTAATCAACTGTGCCGGTCTTTATTCCGATAAAGTAGCGCAGATGACGCAAAAAGAGCCATTGGATGTGCGCATTGTGCCATTCCGCGGGGAATATTTCAAATTAAGAAAAGATAAAGAATACCTGGTCAAGAACCTGATTTATCCGGTGCCAGATCCGAATTTCCCTTTCCTAGGCGTTCACTTTACCCGCATGATGAAAGGGGGCGTGGAGGCAGGGCCTAATGCGGTTTTGGCGTTCAAAAAAGAGGGATACAAGAAATTAGGGATTGATGCGAAGGAACTTTGGGACACTTTAACCTGGCCAGGCTTCCAAAAAGTAGCCATGAAATACTGGGAAACCGGTTTAGGCGAAATGTACCGCAGCTTCTCGAAAGAGGCCTTCACGAAAGCCTTGCAAGTATTAATTCCGGAGATTCAAATCACCGATTTAGTCGAAGGGGGAGCAGGTGTGAGAGCACAGGCTTGCGATCGCGATGGCGGATTATTAGACGATTTCTCGATCGTGGAAGACGCGAAAGTGATCAATGTGTTGAATGCCCCTAGTCCGGCAGCGACCTCTTCCTTAGCGATTGGAAAAACCATCTCGGAGATGGCCCTGACACGATTTTAAACAACAAACATGAAATTATTACTGAATTATTTGAGTGTGTACCGCTGGCGCGTGGTAGGGGCATTAGCCCTGGCAGCCACGAATCAGATCTTCTCGTTAATGGATCCCTATATTTTTCGGAAGATCATCGACGATGTCGCGGCGGTATATCGCTCGGATACCCACACGATGGACCAATTCGTTGCGGCGATTTGGCCTTTAGCGCTAGCCTCTGTGGGCGTCGCGTTTGTGAGTCGGGTGGCGAAAAACTTTCAAGATTATTTCATTAATACGGTAACCCAAAAAGTAGGAGCAAACCTCTATTCAGACGGCATTCGCCACTCCTTAGAGCTGCCTTACGAAACCTTTGAGGACCAAAGATCCGGCGAGACCCTGGGCAAACTCCAAAAAGTCCGCACCGACGTCGAAAAGCTGATCACCTTAGGAATCAACATTTTATTCCAATCCATCATCGCCTTGATCTTCATCTCGGTCTATGCCTTTTCGGTGCATTGGATGGTGATGCCTCTTTTCTTAATTACGGGCCCCCTCATTGGCTATGTTTCGTCCGTTTTAAGCAAGAAGATCAAAGTCATTCAGATCGAAATCGTAAAAGAATCGACAGGCCTTGCCGGTTCAACGACGGAATCCTTGCGCAATATCGAGTTAGTGAAATCACTCGGGTTAGCGGAACAAGAAATTGCTCACTTGAATGCGACGACAGAAAAAATCTTGAAATTAGAATTGAAGAAAGTGCGCTACGTTCGTTCCATGGCCTTCGTTCAAGGTACTTGCGTGAACCTATTGCGTATGCTGATGGTAGTCGTTTTGATCTACCTGATTTATGAAGGCAAGATTACGATCGGTCAGTTCTATTCATTGAACATCTACTCCTTCTTCTTATTTAATCCATTGCAAGAGATTGGAAATGTGGTGAATACCTACCGCGAGGCGGAAGTTTCGCTACAGAATTTTGAGCAGGTATTAAGTATTCCTTCAGAGCAGAAGCCAGCAAATCCGAAAGCGATTTCTTCGATTCACGAATTGAAATTCGATCAGGTTTCCTTCAAACACCAGTCGGCGACGACGGAGGCTTTGAACGGAATCTCGTTCTCGGTTAAAGGCGGGGAGACTATTGCCTTCGTAGGACCTTCAGGCGCCGGAAAATCGACCTTAGTAAAATTATTAGTGGGACTTTACCGTCCTAAAAAGGGGCAGGTATATTATAATGGCGAACCTGGCGATGCGATTGATTTCGACCAATTGCGCAAGAAAATCGGTTTCGTGACGCAAGACACGCAATTATTCTCTGGTTCCATCCGTGAGAACTTATTGTTCGTGAACCCGAATGCTACCGACGCACAATGTATGGCTGTATTAGAAAAGGCCGCTTGCCAAACCTTACTAGCCAGAGCCGACAAAGGTCTAGATTCCTTGATCGGAGAAGGTGGAGTAAAAGTGTCAGGTGGAGAGAAGCAGCGTTTAAGTATTGCGCGCGCGCTTTTACGTGATCCGAACTTATTGGTTTTCGATGAGGCGACGTCTGCTTTAGATTCCTTGACCGAAGAAGAAATTTCTGAAACGATTCGTTCTTTATCTGTTGATACGGAGCACCTTACCATCTTAATTGCCCACCGTTTATCAACGGTCATGCACGCGACGCGGATCTATGTGTTAGAGAAAGGGCAGATCGTAGAAGAGGGCTCGCATGACGATTTAGTAGCGAGTAAAGGATTGTATTTTGCGATGTGGAGACAGCAGGTAGGAGAAAACAAATAATTAATTTTGATTTTTCTATAATTGCCAAAGATTCTTTGGCATAATTAACCTGCCTACAAATCCAATTGTGTATATTTGTTGTTTGAAAAAATTTCTTAAACTCTATGTCATTAAATAAGTATTCACGGACATTAACTCAGGAAGTATCTAACCCCGCTGCGAAAGCGATGCTATACGGTATCGGCTTAACTAGCGAGGATATGAACAAAGCCCAAATCGGTATCGCAAGTACGGGTTACGAAGGGAATACGTGTAATATGCACTTGAATGGACTTTCTGTTCACGTGAAAAAAGGAATCCAAGAGAACGGAATGGTCGGTTTGATCTTCCACACGATCGGGGTTTCTGATGGAATGACGAATGGAAATGACGGGATGAGCTATTCATTGCCATCACGTGATATTATTGCGGATTCAATCGAAAACGTGGTAGGGGCACAATGGTATGACGGCGTTATCGCGGTTGTAGGTTGTGACAAGAATATGCCAGGCGCTATGATGGCGATGGCTCGTTTGAATCGTCCAGGTATGTTAGTGTACGGCGGAACGATTCGCAGCGGATCTTACAAAGGAGAAAAATTAGACATCGTTTCGGCGTTCGAAGCTTTGGGAAAAAAATATGCAGGAACCATTTCTGACGAGGATTATGAAGGCGTTATTCGCAATTCGATCCCAGGAGCAGGTGCTTGCGGCGGTATGTACACAGCGAATACGATGGCTTCTTCGATGGAAGCGATGGGCTTAGTACTACCTAATTCATCGACTTATCCAGCGACACACGAAGGAAAGAAAGAGGAGTGCTTAGCGATAGGCGCGGCGATGAAAGTTTTATTAGAGAAAAACATCTGTACGCGTGACATCATGACGCGCAAAGCATTCGAAAATGCGATGACCGTGGTGATGGCCTTGGGTGGTTCGACAAATGCCGTGTTGCACTACTTAGCCATTGGGCACGCGGCTGGAATCGAATTTACCTTACAAGATATCCAAGCTATTTCGGATCGTACTCCTTTAATTGCGGACTTGAAACCAAGTGGTAAATACTACATGGAGGATGTGTTAGCAATCGGTGGAATGCCGGCGATTTTGAAGTATTTATTAAGTGTGGGCTTGTTACACGGCGATTGCTTGACGGTAACGGGTAAAACAATGGCGGAGAATCTAGCGGAGGCTCCGGACTTGAATTTTGACACACAAAAAATCATATTCCCTATCACGCAGCCGTTAAAACCGACGGGTCACTTGCAAATCATCTACGGTAATTTAGCTCCTGGTGGTGCTGTGGCGAAGATTACGGGTAAGGAAGGCGAGCGTTTTGAGGGTATTGCCAAAGTGTGTGAGCGCGAGGAAGAGGTTATCGAATACATCTCTAAAGGCGAAATCAAACCGGGTCACGTTATCGTGATCAGAAACGAAGGTCCTAAAGGAGGACCTGGAATGCCAGAAATGTTAAAACCAACTTCAGCCGTGATCGGTGCTGGCTTAGGAAACTCAGTGGCGATGATCACAGATGGTCGTTTCTCCGGAGGAACACACGGATTCGTAGTGGGTCACGTGACTCCAGAAGCACAAGAAGGCGGACCGATTGGTCTAGTGAAAGACGGAGATAAAATAACGATTGATGCGGTGAATAATACTTTAGTATTGCACGTATCGGACGAAGAATTAGCAGAACGCAAGAAACTTTGGAAGCCAATTGAGTCTCCATTTAAGCAAGGCGTTCTTCGTAAATATATTAAAAACGTTTCCTCTGCGAGTCAGGGTTGCGTAACGGATTTATAAGAAATTAATTTTTATATCTGTTCAGAAGGCTTAAATTAGGCTTTCTATTGCGTTGAGACAAAATTTTTGAATACACGTTAACCATGGGACAAACCCAAACTCAAACCGAAGCAGCTAATCAAGCCGATAAAAAGAAATTTTTGTCAGGCGCCCAAGCTATCATGCAATCATTGGTAGAGCAGGGGGTGGATACAATTTTTGGCTATCCTGGTGGTGCGATTATGCCCACGTATGATGCGCTATACGATTACCAAGATCGCCTAAAACACATCTTAGTTCGCCACGAACAAGGAGCTGGCCATGCCGCTCAGGGCTATGCTCGCATGCTGAATAAGGCAGGTGTCTGCATGGTAACGTCGGGTCCTGGTGCGACGAACTTGATTACGCCTATCGCGGATGCGATGTTGGATTCAACGCCCTTAGTGTGTATCGTAGGCCAGGTGAAAGGAAATCTTTTAGGAACGGATGCGTTTCAGGAGTGCGATTTGATCGGTATCTCGATGCCAGTTACGAAGTGGAATTACCAAGTCGTAGATGCTAACGAGATCCCAGAGATCATGGCGAAAGCCTTCTATATTGCAGAAACGGGTCGTCCTGGTCCTGTTTTAATTGATATTACACGTACAGCTCAAACGGATTTGATGACTGTGCCTTTTGAATACAAGCCTTGTACATCGATTATTTCCTACAAACCCCGCGTAGAGCCGAAGGCAGAACACGTGGAGGCAGCAGCTAAATTAATTAACGGAGCAAAACGTCCGTATATTTTAGCCGGTCACGGTATCATTATTGCAGGTGCAGAGAAAGAATTAAACGATTTCGTAGACAAGACGGGTATTCCAGTAGCAACCACCTTGTTAGGGATGTCTTCGATGGATGCCGATCATCCTTCTTACGTGGGCTGGCCGGGTATGCATGGAAATTATGGTGCGAACGTCTTGACGAATTCTTGTGACGTATTGATCGCCATCGGAATGCGTTTCGATGACCGTATTACGGGTGATTTAAGCACCTATGCGAAACAAGCGAAAGTGGTTCACATCGAGATTGATCCAAGTGAGATAGATAAAAATGTGAAAGCAGACGCGCCGGTGGTGGGTGATGCGAAGGCTGCATTAAAGGCTTTATTGCCCTTAGTGAACAAGGCTGATCACAAAGAGTGGAGAGCAGAATTTAAGAAATACGACGACGAAGAATACGAGAAAATCACGAAGAAAGACTTGTTCCACGAAGGGGATAAGATCAAGATGGGTGAGGCAGTAAATCTCTTGTCTGATAAAACAAAAGGGGAGGCCGTAGTTGTAACAGACGTAGGGCAACACCAAATGATTACTAATCGCTATTACCGTTTCAAAAAACGCAATTCGATCGTTACCTCTGGTGGCGCTGGAACGATGGGCTTTGCCCTTCCTGCGGCTTTTGGCGCGAAAGTGGCAGTACCAGAACGTGAAGTAGTTGCCATTATCGGTGATGGTGGTTTCCAGATGACTTTACAAGAACTAGGTACCATCGCTCAAAGCGGTTTGCCAGTCAAAATCATCATCTTGAATAACAACTTCTTAGGCATGGTTCGCCAATGGCAGCAATTGTTCTTTGATAACCGTTATTCATTCGTTGAATTGCAGAATCCTGACTTTATAACGATCGCTAAGGGTTTTGGCATTGCTGGGCATACCGTTTCAGATCGAGCTAATTTGAGCGATTCATTAGATACTTTATTGAATTCAGATAAGCCTTATCTGTTAGAAATCATTTGTGAAAAAGAGGAAAATGTATTCCCCATGGTACCTGCGGGTGGCTGTGTAACAAGTGTGAGGCTAGAATAATTATGTTGACAAATTATACCATCTCGGTTTTTACGATGAATACGGTTGGTTTACTGAATCGAATCACGATCATTTTTACTCGAAGAAGAGTAAATATTGAGAGTTTGACGGTTTCAGAGACAGAGCGTAAAGGCGTATCTCGTTTCACGATTGTGATTAAACACGAAAATCGGGAATTCGTAGAAAAATTAGTTCGCCAAATCCGTAAAGTAACAGACGTTCTCGCGGTATTTGGATACCTAGATGACGAAATCGTGTTTAACGAAATCGGTCTATTTAAAATTGCGACACCTCTAGGGGGCGTTCCAGTGGATGTGAAGACGATTAATTTAGATTGGAATGCGAAGATTGTGCACTTTGGCCTAGATTATGTAGTCGTTGAAAAGAATGGCTCAGAAGAAGAAATTCAAGAGTTCTATACCTATTTGAAGAAATGGGAAATTTTAGAGTACGTTAAGTCGGGTCGCGTTGCCGTAGGTAAAACGGAGAAAGGCTTAGTGGAGTTCTTGCCGGAAGAAGGCAATTGGGAAATCGTATAATCGAAAAAAGAATATAAATTAAATAACAAAAAAATGGCAAAGATTAATTTCGGTGGAGTTGTTGAAGACATCGTAACAAGAGAAGAGTTTCCATTAGAGAAAGCTAGACAAGTATTAGCTGATCAAACGATCGCTGTGATCGGATATGGAGTTCAAGGTCCTGGACAAGCGTTAAACATGAAAGACAATGGTCTGAATGTAATCGTAGGTCAACGTAAAGGAAAAACTTATGACAAAGCTGTCGCTGACGGTTGGGTTCCAGGTGTAACTTTATTTGAAATCGAAGAAGCTTTGGAAAAAGGTACCATCATCTGTTACTTACTTTCTGATGCCGCTCAAATCGAGTTATGGCCTACAGTGAAGAAATATTTAACGGCTGGAAAGTCACTTTATTTCTCTCACGGATTTGGTATCACGTACAAAGAAAAAACAGGAATCGTTCCTCCAGCAGATGTGGACGTATTCTTAGCTGCACCTAAAGGTTCAGGTACTTCATTACGTCGTTTATTCGTAGCTGGTAAAGGTTTGAACTCTTCGTTCGCTGTTTACCAAGATGCTACAGGAAAAGCGCGTGAGAAATGTATCGCTATGGCGATCGGTGTAGGATCAGGTTATTTATTTGAAACAGATTTCTACAAAGAGGTAACGTCTGACTTAACAGGTGAGCGTGGAACTTTAATGGGAGCTATCCAAGGTATTTTCGCAGCACAATACGAAGTATTACGTGCAAATGGGCACTCTCCATCAGAAGCATTCAACGAAACAGTTGAGGAATTAACACAATCGTTAATGCCATTAGTAGCGGAGAATGGAATGGATTGGATGTATGCAAACTGCTCTACTACGGCGCAACGTGGTGCATTGGATTGGTGGAAGCCTTTCCGTGATGCGACTAAGCCTGTATTCGAGCAATTATACAACTCAGTGAAAACACAAGCGGAGGCAGAACGTTCTATCACCTTGAATTCACAGCCGGATTACCGTGTGAAATTAGATGCTGAATTGAAAGAAATGGCAGATATGGAAATGTGGAGAGCTGGTGCTGCGGTACGTAGTTTACGTCCAGAGAACAACTAGTTTTCATTCGCTTATTGAAAAAGGGTAGATGCTTCGGGTATCTACCCTTTTTTTATTGTCCAAAGACAGATAGGGGAGTGGCTCCTTAAAAAAATACAAATTTTTATATTCTGCTCATGTTTTGCATTTTAGATTAATTTACTTATAAGTAGGATTATTTTAGATTATTAATAGTCAATTAATCCAATTCACTTAAATATAAAGATTTTTAATCTGAACTTTGCTCTTTGGTCTTTGGTCTTTGCTTGTTCGCAAACTGAATTAGATGTAATTTCACATCGAAATAAAACACCCAAAATCAGATGAGTAACCGCATTCAAATTTTTGATACCACTTTACGCGACGGAGAACAAGTTCCTGGCTGTCAATTAAACCGCGAGGAAAAAGTAGAAGTAGCGAAACAACTCGAGTTGTTAGGGGTAGACATTATTGAAGCGGGTTTTCCAATCTCTTCTCCAGGTGATTTTGCCTCGGTTCAAGCCATTTGTGATGCGGTTAAAGAGCCCACGATTTGCGCTTTAACCCGTGCTAAAAAAGAAGACATTGATGCGGCCGTTGCAGCCCTAAAAACAGCTCGCAAGCCGCGTATACATACGGGTATTGGTTCCTCAGACGTACACATTAAGCACAAATTCAATTCAACGCGGGAAGAAATTATTGAACGTGGAGTTTGGGCAGTTAAATATGCCAAATCCTTCGTAGAGGACGTCGAGTTCTTCGCTGAAGATGCTGGCCGTGCAGATCTAGCTTTCTTAGCGCAATTAACCCGCGAAGTAATTAAAGCCGGTGCAACCGTAGTTAACCTTCCAGATACCACCGGATATTTATTGCCTCACGTGATGCATGATCGTATCAAATATTTGTACGAAAATGTTGATAATATTCACCAGGCGACCATTTCCATGCACAACCATAACGATTTAGGTTTAGCAACGGCGAACACGATTGCTGGTATTCAGGCCGGTGCTCGTCAAGTGGAGGTTACAATTAATGGAATTGGAGAGCGCGCTGGAAATACTTCTTTGGAAGAAGTAGCCATGATTCTAAACGTTCACAAAGATTTAGGATTTACGACGGGTATTAATCCCAAATATTTATACCCAACTAGTACCCTCGTATCGAACTTAATGGGGATGCATGTTCAACCTAATAAAGCTGTCGTAGGTGCAAATGCATTCGCTCACTCCTCTGGTATTCACCAAGATGGTTTCTTGAAGCATGCCCAAAACTATGAAATAATGAACCCAGAGGACGTAGGAGTATCCTCTTCAGCTATCTTATTAACCTCTCGTTCTGGTCGTGCCGCTTTGCGTCACCGCCTAACTTTATTAGGCTTTGATTTTGAGAAGCCTGAATTAGATAAGATCTACACTCGCTTCTTGTTGATGGCGGATGAAAGGAAGATGATTCATGATGCGGACCTTAAGGAGCTAGTTGGCTAAATTTTAAAGCATAAAGAATAAAGAATAGAGTTGGTATCCCCTTCGGGGATGAATTTAGTCCGTACAGTAGTCAGTATCCAGTAATCGGTATTCGGTAGCCAGTTTGGAGTATAAATCTCTACTCTCTACTCTGACTCGACTGACGACTGACCACTGACTACTGTCGTAGCGAAGCTACGACCTAGCCATCACAATCTTCTCCTTCTCCAGCGCCTTCAAAATCCCTAGATTGATGGATTGTTTAGTTGCCTGGAACTTAGCGAAGTCCTTTGTTTGGACGAAATAGGTGACCGAGATGTCGATAGAATAGGCCCCAAATCCTTCAAAAATAACTTTCGGTGCTTTTTTCTTGCAAAGAGGTTCTTCTAATATGAAGCTTTCGATGGCTGAAATAGCTGCTTCGATTTGAGCTGGTTTAGTATTCAATTCACACTGAATGGTGTATTTAGCGCGTCTGTAATCGCGTTCGCTCATGTTTTCCAGCGATTGTGAAGTGAGCAAGCGATTGGGAACTAAGATTAAATTTCCATCCGCACCTCGAATTCTCGTGCTTCTAAATCCAATCTTTTCGATGTCGCCGCTGATGGATCCAATTTGGATATTATCGCCCACCACGAAGGGTAAATCTAGGAAAATGGTGAACGAGGCAAAAAGGTTTTCTAGGGTTTCACGTGCAGCTAAGGCTAAAGCTAAACCTCCAATTCCAAGACCCGTGATAAGTGCTACGACATCTACTTCAAAAACGCGACCTAAAAAAACAAATCCAGCCGCTGTAATAATAAAGACCATGGATAGGTCGTTCAAGAAGGGAATGAATTGTTGTTTGGATTTTTGATCAGCACCATTCCATTTTTCCTGTGCGACAAGAATGACCACTTTCATTAAACGAACAATGACCCAAGTGATGGTGAAAATAACCGCCGTTTCGAATAATTTTTCAATGATATAAAGTAGGCCAAAATGTTCCATCGGTTCCATGTTCCAGGCAGCTGGAACGTGAAGATTTTGAACGGCAAAAAATAAGAAAATCCAGAAAATGAGTAATTCAAATGGTTTTCTAATGAGTTGAACGCAATCTTGAATGGAGATGGATTCTTCTGGAATAAATCGAAAAACAATTTTAGAAAATGAGTTAGAGAAAAAGCGTCTTAAGATAAAGCCGATGACGATAATTCCGCCGAATAGGAGTAAATCCCAAGCTGAATTGTCCCAATAGATTCCATTTTTTAATTCTTCGATCATTTTTATCCAGTATTTTGACCTCAAATATAGCTAATAACTTAGTCGAATGTGAAATAAAATTACGACCTTTACACACTAGTATTCCCAAAAGGGACGATTTTAAATTTATGAATTTCATTTCTTTGTATAAGCCTTTCCTTCTTTCGAAAACGTCTCGTTCTCTATTACTTGTATTCCTGTTGTCGATATCTCCGATGGTTTGGGCGCAAACGATCTTGAATTCCCCCTATTCTTATTTAGGTATGGGTGAAATTCAAAGTAGCAATAATGCGACTCAGATGATGATGGGTGGAGTTGGGGTTTCGAATTCGAATGGTATCTATACAAATACCGTGAATCCAGCTCTATTAGCTAGAAACCGTTACACAAATTTAGAGGTTGGAGTTAATACGGAATACAAGACATTACAAGATTACCGCCAGCAACAAAAGGTTTTTGGAGGTAATTACCAGTCTTTGAACTTAACCTTACCGATTTCAAATCGCTGGACGATGTCCGTAGGTATTCGCCCTCATTCTGCTGTAGAATATGAAACGAGGTCGTATCGCCGCCTTAATTTACTTGGTGTTGATAGTTTAATTTATTCGTATAAAGGAAGCGGCGGTGTGAGTAAATTGACTATTTCGAACGGCGTTCGTATTTCAAAAGAGTTATATCTAGGCTTGCAAATGGACTATTTATTCGGACAAGTGAACCGAAATGTAGCCACGCAAAATATGTCAGATGGCCAATATTACAAGGTGCAATTAGAAGATTTAACCTCTTATTCTGATTTTCAATTCAAGGCAGGTTTTGCTTACAGAGCTAATTTGAAAAGTGATTTATTTTTAAATATGGGGGCCACGCTTGATTTGAATTCTACATTACATGCGAATCAAGTGAAGCGATTTGCAACGATGGATTTATCAGGTATTACCGTCATTAATGCAGATACCCTAGAGAAATCAGCTGCCTTTACACAGCAGATACCAGTGGCTAAGCGTTTTGGCTTAAGTATTGAAAAGTTAGCTAAATGGATGGTTGGTGTAGATTATACCTATACTGATTGGTCTAAAGTGAACAATAATTTAGGTAGATCTGCCACACTCCCAGCATCTCATAAAGTAGCGATAGGTGGTGAATATACACCGGATATCGAGTCGATTTCAAGTTATTTTAAGCGTACGACATACCGTGTAGGTGCTTCCTATGAGAAGACACCCTACGATTTTTTAGGTAATGGTAATTATGCAGTGGATAAGAATTTGAGCTTTGGTGTTGCCCTACCGTTGCGCAATCTTTCCTTGTTGAATATCGCTTATCAAGTGGGTCGTCGTGGTTTAATCACGGATAATGGGATGGAAGAACAATACCATCGCTTGACTCTTGGTTTGACGTTTAGTGATTTGTGGTTCCAAAAGCAGAAAATCAACTAATTTTCTCGCATGCGCAATTCGAGCCTACTCTTTTTGCTCTCTCTAATAAGTGTATTCTTCTCCTGTCGAGAGAAAGCTGACGATTCGAAGGTCGTTTATGCAGGCCCAAAATCAGAGTTGCATGGCATCGACATGATTTATTCTGATTCTGCGCGCAAAGTTGTTCGCATGGTAACAGAAACCCAACTTACGTTGGCCACTGAAGACCGCATTTATCCGAAAGAAATGAAACTTTGGTTTTATGATAAGACAGGTAAAATAACCTCCGAAGTTCGTGGTGATTCAGCTCATTTCTATCGCCAAAAAAATACCTACAAACTGATCGGCCATGTCGTGATTCACAACATCGAAAAAGGGGAGATCATGAAAACGGATGAATTCAATTGGCTTCCCGTTGAAAAACGAATCTTTACCGATAAAGCGGTTCAATTAAGAACAAAAACTGAATTAGTGAATGGGGTAGGCCTAGATGCGGCCCAAGATTTCTCCAGTTATTCACTTCGAAAAGTACGTAATTCGGTTGTTCAGGTGGTTGGATTACCTACTAATTAACGGCAATTCTGTAGAGCAATTTTAGCGCTATCCGTCGGAAAAACTTGCTTTTTATTTCCCCACTTCTCTCGCATGTAGGTTACCAATTCGGCAATGTCTAAGGCTTGTAATTTGGCATTCGCTGGCATATATCCATTCCCTTTTTTTCCATATCTCATCAAGCAAGCTAATGCCTCTGGACTTAGTTGGGTCTTTTGAATAGAAGGATATAAATTTCTTAATCCTGCTCCATCTGCCTGGTGGCAATTTTCACAGTGTGTTTGATACAAGGCCATTCCTTCTACGGAATATTGTTGTTGTAGAATTTCCTCTTTGCTGGTGCAAGAGAAGAAAAACGAGGCGAATAAAAGAAGTATGTATTTCATATTTTTTTAGATTAGAGAGTATAGATTATAGAGTATAGAGTAGAGATAAAAGAAATGAGAGCTCTCTCTACTCTCTACTCTATAATCTCTAATCTACTTTTAAAGGAATAAAATGCCAGCGCATTTTATTCCTTTAAAAGTATTTCCATATCCTCCAGCAAATGATTCACCTCGGCTTCCACCGTGCCGTCATAAATGCCGCGAACATGTCGGTTTTTATCCACTAAAATAAAG
>Ga0222712_10002466_pt1 | contig 21158 bp, 14 predicted proteins | sample C33_657DmetaG_FD_165043 | JGI IMG/M metagenome (GOLD analysis project Ga0222712, IMG submission 165043) | Estuarine water microbial communities from San Francisco Bay, California, United States - C33_657D | ecosystem: Environmental > Aquatic > Marine > Unclassified | place: USA: California... | reverse complement strand
GAAAGAAAACCCGGACGCGTGTTTTCACGTACTGTCAGGGATCGAACCGAAGACCACACCTCGGCGTCGTACTGCACCCCCGTCGTCCTCTATGCGCGCGCGCGCGATCGTCGATGGACATAAACTCGCAACGTCTGGACGGCGTGCGAAAGAAAACCCGGACGCGTGTTTTACACGGGTTTAGTATGCGATCGTTTGATCGCATACGCGTGGAGAACACTCGTTGAGTCATGTTTCGACGAATGGAACACTCGGGTGTCGTCTGAAGGTGTGGGATTTAAAGTTTTCTCAAAGAAAACCCGGACGCGTGTTTTACACGGGTTTAGGTTCGCGACCGCGTGCAGATCACTCGTTGAGTCATGACTCGACGAGTGGAACACTCGGGGGTCGTCTGAAGGTGTGAGATTTAAAGTTTTCCACGCGCGTTCGAGTGCCATTCGACCGGACGCGCGGCGGGGGGGAGAGCGACGATTCATGACTCGTCACCATGGAACCGCCGCGCGCGCACAGTCGAACGGCATTCGAGTGGGACTCGCGTCGAGTCGCGAGTCCTACTCGACCGCCTCGAGTCGAAACCCCGACGCGGGGTCCGGGTCGCGGACCACTGGGGATGATGATTGAAAGAAAACCCGGACGCGTGTTTGACGCGGGGGTGATCCGCTGACCACACAGGCGATGATGATTGAAAGAAAACCCGGACGCGTGTTTTCACGTACTGTCAGGGATCGAACCGAAGACCACACCTCGGCGTCGTACTGCACCCCCGTCGTCCTCTATGCGCGCGCGCGCGATCGTCGATGGACATAAACTCTGAACTCGATACTTTTGTGAATACTTTATGTACTGAATGTCCGAACGTCGCTCGATGTCACATCGCCCGAGGACGACCGACGCGACGGCGGACGACGCAAAAAACCGACGGAAACGCACGACGATGAAAAAAACCGACGCGCGCTCGTGGGCGTCGGGGCGACACCACATTCATTCGCTCGCGCGCGATGACCGCGCACTCGGAGGACGGGAAAGGGAAAACGACGGATGATTTATACGCCAAGCTCGCGCTGACGCGCAACGCGACGAAGATTGAGGTTCGTGAAGGGAGGATGAAGGCGCGCGCGGAGGCGAACGCGAGCGAGCGAGCGCGAGCGCGAGCGCGAGAGACTGATGAGAAGCGATTGGCGTAGGTACGACGAGCGTATAGGAATTTGATCACGCGCGCACACCCGGATAAAGGAGGGGATGCGTCGGCATTCGCGGCGATTCAGAAAGCGTATGACGTGCTGAGTGATGATGTTAAGCGCGCGGCGTACGACGCCACGGGGACGGTGGAGAAGACGGTGGAGGAGGAACTTTTGGATCAATTCGGTGGTGGAGTGTTTCGGGATAAGATGAAAGAGGAAGAGGCGCGAAAGGAAACTCTCGCGGAGGCGTTGGTGAAGACGGAAACGAATAAAGGGTCGCACAGCGCAGGATTTGACGCTTGGCTTCGCGCGCGCGGGCCGGCGAGCAATCGCACGTACGGCGTCGAGGACATCATCGATCAATTCGGCGTCAATAAAGGGTCGTACAACGAGATCATCTTGCCGAAGATTCGCGCGTATCAAGCCAACGTGGTATCTGTGCGCGATGTCCCGACCAAGTCGATATCAATCGCGTCTGAACCGATTCCGAGCACCTTGGAATGGGGCGAAGTTTTGGTCAACGTGCGCGTGGCGGCGATTAATCCGCACGACGTGCGCCGACGCGCCGAGGACGACACCGTGATGAACGTTCCCTACATCGCCGGCTCCGATGCCATCGCCACCATCGTCAAGGTTGGCGATGGCGTCAAGTCTCTCAACGAAGGTGATTGGGTGATGCCGTACAACCCCAACATGGGGACGTGGCGCTCGCTCGCGGTTTGGAAGGAGAAGGATTTAATCAAGCTCCCGACGGACATCGTGCCCATGGAGTACGCGGCGATGATGCGAGAGATGTGCGTCGCCTATCGCTTGCTCGAAGACTTCGGTAATCTCAAGCCTGGTGATGCGGTGGCGATCAACGCCGCAACCTCCGTCGTCGGGCAGTGCGTGATTCAGCTGTGCTCGATGCTCAAATTGCGCGCCGTCGCCGTCGTGCGCTCGCGCAAGGATTTCGAAAAGACCGAGGCGTGGTTGAAGTCTCTCGGCGCATCTGAAGTCGTCAAGGATGAAGGTTCTATCGCTCGCGAGCTCGAGAAGCGCAGTTTGTTCGCCAAGCCGCGCTTGGCGCTCGACGCCGTGGGCGGCGCGAGCGCCGTGCGACTCGCCGAAGCGCTTCAACCGGGTTGCCCGCTCATCGTATTCGGTGACATGGGCGGACGCGCCGCGACGTTCCCCACCACCGCTTGGACGCACTCGGCGTTGATCGTTCGCGGTTTCTCTTTGCGCCAATGGATGAACGATAACAAGAAGAAGGTGCCCAAGATGATGGAGACGCTCGGGAAATTGGTGTGCGCCGACAAGCTCGTCGTGCAATACACCGATTACGAGCTCTCGTCTGAATTCACCGAAGCTCTCGAGCACGCGTGTGAGGACGGTAAGTGCACCAAGGTTTTACTTCGCGTGAACGACATCGGTACCACGTACGACACTCCCGGAGGCGTCGACGCGCCCGCCGCGTGACGTCCGCCGCCGCGTCGCGTGCGACGAAACACCGCGTTCTCGCATCCTTCGCGAGAGACTCTTGAAATTAAATAAATATGCGCGAAACTTCAGATAATATTTCATTCGTTTCTATCTTTTTTTATGCGACGCTCGCGACGACGCTATCAACCGCATGGTGACCACTCGTTCGCGTTCGCCCTCGCTCGCGTCGCGCACAACAAAAAACGACGCTTCGTGAGCGAGCGCTTAGTAGAGCTCCTCCTCCATGTGCGTCTTGATCACGCAATCCGACGTCGGGTACGCCACGCACGTCAGCACGAAGCCGTTACCCATTTGGTCGTCGTCGAGGAACGATTGGTCCGATTGGTCAACCTTACCAGACTGTGTGTCGAATCGTCGAGTCACGAACCGTCGCCGTCAGTCCCTCGCCGTCCTCGCCGACGGTCGTCGAACGCGATAACCCAAAACCCTCGTCCTCGCGAGGGATAGCCTCTGCGTCGCGCGAACGCGCACTGCGTCCGCGAAACGACGGGACGACGACGAACGCGCGCGCGAAACAAAACAAAACAAAACATATTTCCCTTTCATCACTCCTCCATCGTCACCCGTCGCGCATCGCGCACGTCGTCGAAATCATCGATCGCCACGACGTAATCGCGATCGCAATCGCGATACGTACCACAACCTTGCCCGCGCACGACGAGCACGCGCCCGCGCGGCACGAGTACGGGAGATCGATCCCAGCTTCCTGAGAATACAAACAAATTCGCATAACGCGTTCGAGACGTCGTCAGTGTTCGCCCTTGGGTAACGCCGAAACGCGATCGCGTCTCCCGTCCCCGTCGCCCGATCGCGATAGGTTCACCTCGCGATCGCCCCCGTCACGGTTTCGTGCCCCGTCGTCGCGCGTCGACGTCTTCAACACCCTCGCCGCGTCCTTCGCCGACGAGCGAAATAACACATATACACATAACATTCGCCGACACCGTACCTCGGCGGCATCCAAAATGTACGTGTCATCCGCGCACTGAATCGTCGTCTTCCCATCGGGCCCATCCAGGGTGACGGAGTACTTGGCCTTGACGCTCGCGCGTCGCGCGTTCGCGCTTTGGCGTCGCATCGCGACGACGTTCGCGCGCGCGTTCACGGCGGAGATCGAGATCGTAAAGGCGCTCATTGTGTTTAACGTGTGCGAGCGTTCGAATGGCGACACGGCGTGACGTCGACATCGATCGATCGCGATCGATCGCGCGCGCGCGAACGAACCCTCGTTCGACGACGCCTCGGGACGATCGCGGCCCACCGTTCGCGAACACGCGAGGCACGGGAACTCGAAGGGACTCGTGTCGTGATCGCGACTCGACACCGCACGCCATTCGCGATCGTCGACGTCGACGTCGACGCACGCGGTCGCGCGAGCGCGTCGAATGACGACTCGTCGCTTCGTCGACGTCGCATTGTCTCCGTTCCCCCGACGTCGCTCGTGATGTGTCGACGCGTTGGTCGTGACCTGACGACCGAGTCATGACTCACCAACGAGTCCCATCGGCTTGACCCATCGCGGACGACGTCGCATCGACGCGATGATGATGGCATCGCGTCGACGACATCGACGGCGGTCGTCGACGCGCGTCCTGGCGTTCGCGTGCGATGACGCGCGCGTCATCGCGCGATGTCATCGCTCGTATCGCCTCGACGCACACGACTCGTCACGTACGTCGCCACGGCGCACGCGCGACGAACGTGCGCGTTGAGCGAACGACATTGCAAATCGTCCTCGCTCAGGTCGACGACGACTCCATCGACGACGACGCGAACGACCGCGACGCGTCGTCGACGCGAACGACGAAACGCGGCGACCCGTTTGGTTTTGCGTCGCCGACACGAGGCGCGGACGACAAAATCATCCCCGGGTTCGACACCGCGGAAAAAGGGGCAGTAGGCCCGATCGGGACGTTTGCGATTTCGTCCTTGTTGTTCGCGTTGTTCGCGATGTCGTTTTTTTTCACGAGCGTCCCGCGAGACGCGGTGCGTGAAGTCGCCGCGCGTATGTTGGTTGATGACCCCAACGCGCCGATGGCGGTGTTTCGATGATCACGGGCGGGCGGTGGTGGTGGTTTTAATATTTATGTATCGGCGTATGTGTTGAGGCGGGCGAATGGTTCGAGCGCGGGAGGCGCGCGGGTCGTCGGCGGCGTACCGCGGGTCGTCGCGCGGCGAAAGGCGTTACGCCGCGCGAGATAACCCGAGGGCGTCTCGCGCGATGTTGGCTTCGAAAAACGCCGCTAATGCCTCGTTCGCGGGGGCGCGGCGCGACGTTCGAAGCATCGCGATGGCGTACGGAGCTAACGTTCTGACGCACTCGGCGTCGTCCAGCGGCGCGGCGGCTAAAGCTCTCGCGGCGAGACGTTCGCGAGCGGCGAACAACGCGTTTGATGCGAGCGTGTCATCCACATCGGCGTCGTTCGCTTGTTTCGTCTCCGCGCTCGTCGTCAAGCAGTGCGTCAAGTGCTCGAGCAAGCACTCGCGCCGGGCGTCGCGACCGTGACCGCCGTGGTTCGCCGCGCTCAGCGCCACGAGGAGCGCGTCGCCGGCGGCGAATTCAAGGCGCGTCAACTTACCGCCGTTCACGTCGTTCGCTCGCCGCGCCGAGGCGTAGACTTCGCGAATAATCGCGATCAATGCGTCCCGCGCGGCTTGCGGGACCCCTTTCGATCGACACAACTCGTCGCACGCCGCGACACACGCCATCGAACGATTCACGACGTCGCTCGCGTTTGGCAGGTGCATCATCATCGCGTCAACGGCAACTCCGCCGCGCAAGACTTTGCAGACCGACTCCCATGCCGCAACGTCGTCGTCGGCACCCCGAGCGACGATGATGCGCACCATTTCGTGAATGTGCTTGACAACGTCGGGCACGACCTTTGGATCGCTCGTGCGCAGCACGGTGGCCAAAAGCACCCAAACAGACGGTGACAGTGCGTCGTAAGCGCCTGGGTGTGCGCCGACGAGATACGTCAACCGCGGAATGACGAGCGTCGTCATGCGAACGGCGTTGAGCTTCACCGCGAGGAGCGCGTCAAAGGCTTTCACGCGCACGTCTTCCCAAGCATCCGCGCTCAGGGCGTCGACGTCGGGTGAATCCAACAAATCGAATAATACGACCAGCGCGCGATCGTCTCGAGCGCAAAGCGCACCGAGGGCTCCGAACGCCGCAGCCCAACTCGGCTTGACCCAAATTGCATCCGCCTCGCCCTTTGGCGTCGCTGCCAAGCGTCTACGACACGCCGAAGCAATCGTCTTCAAGCACTCGAGCGGTTTGGCGTCCTCCACGACCGTTGAGGCGAAGGTTCCGATCAAGCGCGTTGCGCGTTCGACGCAGGAAAACGGTAAACCGAGGTATTCTTCGTCATCCACGGTTTTGTTCTCGCGAGCGATAGCGACGAGCACGGCATGCGTGAGAGATTCATGCGATATGTTGAACGTGTTCGCCGCTAAACGCACGACGTCAACCGCGGAGAGCTCCAAAACTTCAATCGCCGGCTCCCATCCCGCACCAAGAGTATCGCCAAACCGTTGCAGTGCTTGCGCGATGCACGACGTCACTAAATCTCTCGCCTTCTCCGTCGGCGCACTGCGCATCGCTGCGATGAACGGGCGCATGGCGTCTGTTTGCGTCGCAACGCGCGTCGCTTGGGCGCGCAAAAGCAAACGATTGGCGACTTGACGCAATGAATCCGTGGCGTGCAGCACGACCTTTTCATCCGGGTGCTTGACGCCTTCGATCAAATGCTCGGCGACGACGGTCCAAAGCTTAGACCAAACCAATCGCACGCGCGTCATATTCGTCGCTGCAACTTCCGTCAGTCGCAACAGGGCGAATATTTTCCCGGGAATGACGGGCGAGCCGTCTTCTTTCCAAAGCTCCGCGCGCGAAACGGAGGCCACCGCGGAGGCGTAAGCTATAATCTCGTCCGAATCTAATCTTGTGCTCGACGCGAACACGCGTTCGATGGCTTCGGCGCCCGAGCTTGCGAGCCACGTCGTCACAGCAAGCTCGGCAGGGCCAAACATCGCTTCTTCGGCCCCACGCGCGCTCGTGGGCTTTTCATCTTTGATGTCTTGCGAAAGAAGCGGCGCCCGGATGACGTCCATCGCCTGACGCCCGTTGAACGAAACTCCCGCGCCGACGACGACGCGCAAGTGTTCCAAACGGGACACAATCTCCAACACGCTCGCCCACGCTTGAACGCCTCCGAGGTGAGACTCGCTCGCGGCGAGCTCGAGAAGCGTATTCAACGCTTCTTTACTTTGCGTCGCGACGCCGCTCGCGCGGCCGAGACCTGGAGCAGCGACTAAAAATTGACAAATGTCGTCGCGAAGCTTGGGGAGCTGCAACGATGACGCCAGCGTGAGCATCGCGCGCGCGCCTTCGAGCGGCATTGCGGCGTGCGCTTCATCCGGCGCCAACGCGAACGCGCTCGACAGAGCCATCAACATGCACTTTCCTGCGGCATCGAGCATAGGACGCGCCAATCCGGGCTCAGAAGCTTGCACGAATAACGCGCTCGCAGCCTCGTCGCTCGCTCGCTCCTCGGTGCGCGTGAACATTGCCTTGGTGGCGCGCAACAACTCAGCCGTTTCATCGCTCGCGCCTTTCAGCGTCGACCGATAGCGCCACGGCGCGGCAAAATTCAGCGCCTGAGACAAAGTCGATGGGCTTTTGCTGGACGATCCAGCGTTTGACGTCGACGTCGCCGCCGGATCGGAGCCGTGCATTTTGATTTCATTGGCGCTCACGCGGGCGTAAATAGACGCCACGACGTCGTCTTCGAGCGTCGCAGTGGCGTCCGCCGCCTTGACCATGTTCACGAAATCATTTTCGCCCATCTTCATCCCCGCATGCGTGAGCGGATTGTGCGCATCCGTGTTCAGCATCACGATGGCAAAGGCCAGAATGTACGCCGCATCCGTTGCGGGATACGCTTCGGGATTGCACGCGCAGTACCTCGCGGCGAATGCCTCGATCAATCGATCGATCTTTTGCGCCTCGCCAGGAAGCTTGAATCCGCCGAGGAACGCGCGCAGCGCGTCGTCGATGTGCGTCGATTCGAAATCAAACGTGTGCACGTAGGCGCGCATCACCGCGAGCGATTCTGCGTCGTGCGCGCCAAGAAACTCACCAATGGCCGCGAAGCTCAGTCGAACGCCAGTTTTACGCAAAAACTTAGCCATGCGCGCCGCGTCGGCTCCGCCCGCGGCGGAGCTCAGATTCTCATACGTCGGCTCGGCGTTGAACGCTTCGACAGCTTTCTCGATCGACACTTTTTGTTGCTTGGCTTTCTGAAACCGCACAGATTCAGACTCGACCGTGAAATGCGATCCCGTCGGCTCAGGCGACGCCGGCGAATCCGGCATCGCAATTTGACTCGGCGTCGTCGCACTCTCCTCGCTCGCGACGGCGCTCGTTTCTTCGAGCATAACGACCGTTGCCGCCGCCGCCGCCGCGGCAACAGAACCAATCGGTGCGTTTGAACCTCCGGATTGAGACCTGTCGCGCGACGATTTTCGCGAAACCGAAGGTCGAAGCTCGCCGTCGAAACCGTCGAAAGTATCAAAAGTATCGAATCCATCCCCCGGGCGATCATCGCCCCCAAGCGCTAATGTATCGCCACCATTACCATCGCCGCGCGCGTGCCAAGACTGCAGCGACCGCAGAATGCTAAACAAACACGTCAGCACCGAGTCGCGCTCCAAGACATCCACAACTTGAGCCGCGCGCGAGAGCGCCGTCACCGTGCGTTCGTACAGATTTGCCGCTTGCAAATCACAATCGTAATTGACGAAGATATCGACCAAGACTTGCGAATCCGACGCCAAGCGTCGAACTAGACGCAGCGCGGCGACGCGCATCGCCGTGCTCGCCTCCTCGCTCTGTAACGGGTGCAACGCCATGATTGGATATAACGCCGCGACTTCTTGCTTCCACGTCGCTCGCGCGCGCGTCACCAAAGACCCGTAAGCCATGCGCGCGATGGAGACTAGAATTCCCACGCTCGCCTCCGCCTCGGTGCCGCGCGGAACTTGCAACAGAGCGTTACGCATGAGCGCCACCGACAGCGGTTGCCTCAACTGCGCGTGAAACACCTCGAGCCAGGTCGCCGCGCGCGGACCATCCATGAGTTGTCGAATGATATCCAACGCTAACGCCTTCGAATGCGTCAAGTACGCGTCTTGTTCCACCGCGCCCTCGCGCGCGGCGATTTTACACAGCGTCAAGAGCAGCAACAGCACGTCGTCCGCGTTTCGATCCTTCTCCAAAAGTTCCTCCGCCGTCGCCGCCGCCGTCAAAATCGTCGCCCCCGTCGGCGTCGTCGTCGTCGTGGAATAATACCCACTATCAAACGACCCCGAATCAAACGCACGCTTAAACGTGGCGTTAATAATCTGCGTCAACGCCGTCTTCGCCACGCTCCGCGCGCCTTCATCCTCACCGATCATCGCCAGATGAAACACCGTCCGCGCGCACTGCATCAACGCCTCGCCTCGAACGACGAGCGCCGCGCGTTCGCTCGCGCACGCCACTAAAACGATCTGTATCACCCCAAACGCGATATCTCGTCGCGATTCCCCATCGGTCGCGTTCGCACTCGACCCCGAGCTTTCCGCGCACGCCAACGCGCACGCCACGAGCTCCGCGCTCGCGTCCTCATCCGACGCGTCCCGACCGCCAACTCTCGCGCTCGCGGCGCCAATCGCCGAAACGCTCGCGTTGCCCACATGTGACACCTCCATCAACGTCCGCACGGTTCCACGAACGGCGTTGATGTTCACCAACGCGCGAGCGCACGCGCACGCCCGAGCGCGTTGCCTCGGCGACCCGCGAACCATGGCGATCTTCACCCCTTCCATAGCATCCCGCGCCAAGTCGAATGCGTCGTACGTCCCTTCATCGCGCTTGGCGTTCGAGTCGTACGCGTCGCACATCGCGAATAACGCGCGTTGCCACGGGGCTAAGCTCAGGTAGGCGAAGATGGAGACATCGGCGCGAATCTGCGCGAGTAGAGGGCCGCAAATGCGCGCGATGGCGACGGTGGTGACGAATTGAAACGTTTCCTCATCGACGTCGGACGATGTTTTCACGTCGCGCGCGTCGTCGTCGTCGTTGGGCGATGACATCGCGCGGTGGGTTGTGCGGACGCGCGCGAGCGAGCCGAGGCGAAGGCGAACGCGAGCTCGGGGCGAGCGAAACGCTGGGCGACGCGAAAGCGAAAGGGATCGCGCGACACTGGGGAGAAGAAAGGTGGGGATCGAGGCATGGCTATAAATGCAAATGATTGTGTTCAACTCAGAGGTGTTTATGGAATGAGGGCATGGGATGGGGCGTCGAAGACGATGGCGTCGACGCGGCGGCGCCGCTCGTCGGCGTCGGCGATTTCGGCGAGCGCGGAGACGTGAGCGTTGAAATCGTGAGCGACGACAAACGACGGCACGGCGTCGACGTCGTTGGTGATTAAATCTTCACACGACGCGTCGAGAGTGATTTCGTAAATCACGTTCTGCGCAAACGTCGTCATCGTGGGTGCTTTTTCGCGGTCGACGCCGGTGAGATAGGCGAAGATTAAACGCAAAATCGCTTGATGGCTGACGATGAGCACGGGCTCAGTGTACGATTCCATCTCTTGAATGCACGGCTCGATGCGAGAGATCAAATCAAAGTAACTCTCCCCACGCGGGTATCGGTAGCCGATCTTATCCATCGAACGCAAATGCGCGGCCTGGGGGTTCTTCAACACGATGTCCTCCGGAGTCATGCCTTCGCAGTCGCCGGCGAAGATTTCGTCGATGTTGCGATAGACGCGCGGAGACATTTGCTCCCAATCACCGTTTTTAATCTTGGGATGGGGAATGTGCGCCGCGGTCTGAATAGTGCGTATGAGTGAAGACGTCCACAAGCGCGCGCGGATCGTCGACGGGGTCTCGTGCCATTCGCCCGTGTCGGCGTCGCGTCGCATGCCGCAAATTTTCTCCCCGGCGAAGCGCGCGAGAACTTCCGAAAACACCAGGCCCTTTTGCGTGATCGGCGAGTTCCCCCCCAAGCGACCGGTGGTGTTGTACTCACTCTCGCCGTGCCTGCACAAGTAGATCTTATGCGCCGTGGGATGGGTCGCGGTTAAAAACTGCACGATGCGCTGCGGCAAATACGCGCGCATGCGATTCGTCATCACGCGCTCGCCGTAATTATACAACTTGATGTACGACAAGTCATCCTCACTCCCATCCTCTTGTAACGTCACGTAGAGCTTGCGATACTCATCTATTCTTCGTCTCCACGCCGTCTTCTCCGCATCGACGTCTTCGGCTTTCACCAATCCCTTCTTCACGTCGCGCGCCACGCGTTGGGACAACACCTCATCCTTGAGCGCCTGCTTCGTGAGCGTCGTCTCGATGAAAATTGTCTTCACCTTGCGTGCGCCCGAGTGCGCGTCCGCGTCGCTCAGCTCTTCCAATTGCCTCAAAATCGTCCGTCTTCGCTCCTTCGACGTCCCGCTCCACGTATCATAAAAAGTCGAGCTCGCGTCGCTCGAATACACCACGGCGACGCGTCCCGAATCCACGTGCTTCGCGTTCGCGTCCATCGGATCGATCCCATCGCGTTCCAATCTCTCGCTCACGTCGCCATCGCCCATATCGTCCTCACGTCCGCGTTCGATTCTCGCTCGTAAAAACTCTCGTAAATCATCGAGCACGCCTCGATTTGTCTCGCCATCGCGCGATGCGATATCGAACGCGCGACACCGCGCGCCGTGGAAGAATCGTAAATACCGCTTCAATCGCAGCGCGATCGTTCGTTTCCCTCGCAGAGGCAAGCCGACGAAAACTAAGACGTGTCTCTCGCCGATGTTCCCCGCCAAAGCGGCGATCGGCGGCGGTACCGTCGTCGGCGCTGGGTTGTGCGCGCGCGCGCGCAGTAAATCCTCTTGGCTCTTCGCGTAGAGCTGGCTTAATTGCCCATCCAATGCGACGTCGTGCGACATCGAAGCGATTCGCGTCGAAGGAGAATACAAAGGATGAAAAAACGCTTCGACGCTACGCGAAGGCGCGCGCGCGCGTCGAGCGACGCGCGCGCGAGTCGCGGGAAGTGACGCGCGACGTTCGGAACGCGCGTGCGTGCGAATGGACGACGCATTCGGCGTCGCGCGCGTTTGACAGACCACGTAGAGGGTTGAGTATGCGTTTCATGACGTCGTCGAGCGCACGCGTGGTCGATCAGAGACCGTCCCGAGGGGTGCTGCTGCTGATGACTGGACATCACATGTCACTTTTGTATGGGTAAACAGTCTACACGGATGACAACGATGCGATCCCATTGGATGGGGTGCGATGCGAATGGACGACAGTCGACGACGAACGCGATGGCGTTCGATATCGGTATTTATAGACGTAGTCGAGCGCACGTGTGGTCGATCAGAGACCGTCCCGAGGGCGACCGACGACGTCGTCGCGAGGCGTGCTGATGATGATGATGATGATGATGACTGGACATCACATGTCACGTTTGTATGGGTAAACAGTCTACACGGATGACAACGATGCGATCCCATGGGATGGGGTGCGATGCGAATGGACGACAGTCGACGACGAACGCGATGGCGTTCGAATCCGTCGTCGCGCGCGCGCGCGCGTATTCGTATTCCTCATCATCATCGTCGTCGTCGTCATCGATGACGCGCGCGGGTGGCATTCTGGGGCGTCGCGCGCGAGCGCGAACGCGAGCGGGACGCCGCGACGGCGACGACGCGAGCGACGAAACGCCGAGCGACGACGGACGAACGAAAGGTTCGACACGAAGGGTGTGGTTGAAAACGTGCGGCGGCGCGTTAATGTCGCACGCGTTGGCGATGGGTGGAATGCGTGCGTTGGGGGATGACGCGAAGGCGGCGTTCGGGGAGGTTCCGGCGAGCGCGGACCCGTGGCGGGAGGCGCGAGCGGCGCGAGCGCGGGCGCGAGCGGCGGAGCGCCGGGCGATCGATGAAAGGAATATTAAGGAAAGACAAGCGCAGGAGGTCGAGAATGAGCGAGCGCGATTGGTGTACGCGGAGCAAGCGGCGAGGAAGAAAACGCGAGCGCGACTCGAGCGCGAGGATGAGTTGACGCCGGAGGAGATCGATCGGGAAGTCGAGCGCGCGGGAGCGGATGCGAGGTTAGCGCTCGAAAAAGGCTTAGCTGCGGAGGAAATCGAGCTCGCGGCGTATGAGCGACGAATGGCGGAACGTAGGGCGACGGCGGAGGCGCGTAACGCGGAATTCCTCGACGTCGAAGAGCGAACGATTCCAAGCGAAAGCGAAACGTAGTGCTGTAATAGTAACCATCAGTCACACACCTAGAATAAGAACGGGAGTGGAATGTCACACGCGACGGTCGTCGCGGTGGAATAACTCGCTAAATCCCATGATGCGAGGCACCAAGTACGTGAGCAAGTGCCGCAGCGCCGCGCCCTCGCCGTAGGACACCGGCAAGGAGTAAAACGTTCTCCCTTCCCCTTTCGGCGCGTCCTTGGACGATACCACGGAGATATTGATGAACAGCCCCCCTGAGCCATCGGGCATGGGCTCCGCCCTAAACGTCTTGTTCACCGCCCCGCGCAACGACGATCCCGCTCCGGGGTCGTGGAAGAAGGAGCACCCGGCGTTCGCCGCGATGCGTTCGGCTAATTCCGCGGCTTCCGTCGGGCTAAGCATGAACGACGCCTTCGTGCTCCAATCGTACTGTCTAGGTCCAATGGCGTTAGCTATTTCGAGCACCACCCCGCCCGCGCGCTTCATGAAGGTGCGATTCGGATAATCCCCGACGCCACCGCTACTTTCAAACCTCGGCTTGACGCACTTGACCTTCATCGCCGCCTTAGCCTTGAACACACCGTATTCCACGAACAAGTCTTCATAACGCGACTTGCTCGGCGATTGATCGTCAACCTTGGGTTGATTCGCGATCGGCGGCGGGAGCCGCGGCCCGACGGGACGAATAGTCGGCGCCGCCGAAGGCGGCGGCGTCGAAGACGGCGCCGACGCCCAGGCGTTCACCGCTCGCGTTCGCAACAACCGCTTCAAGTGCGCCGCGTTCTCGGGCGTCATCGCGAGCACGCGTACGGGCTGCAGCATCGTAACAAGCCCTTTTGATTTCGAACTCGTATTTTTGCCCTCGTCCGATTGTGCCGCGTCCTCCGCGTGTGTTTCTTTCAATACGCGCAAGTGCGCGAAGAATTTCACCCCAATCAAATTCGGGGGCGAATCCAAATCCCCGTCTACCACATCGCTCGTGAGCGCCTCCACCACCGTTGACGGCAATTTACGCTTCTTTAAAGGTAACATATTTTTTCCATCCACCCCATTCGTTTTCGCGTCATCTCCATCGTCGTGCGTCTCGCGTTTCCCCTCCGGATGGCTGTGCTCGAAGCGGTACGCCGCGGTTCGCCTCCCCGTTCGCCCATCGATCGATGTTGTTTTCTTCGCCTTGCACCCGGGGACTAAACACTTGTAATACGATTTCTGATTCATCACCACGTCCTCGCTCGCGTCTTCTGCGGCTCCGCGCACCATCTTCTCCCCGTATTTCCTCCACCGCTCGCCGTCCTCGCGCGCGAGGTCGACGAGATCGTGTCGCACCGCGGAAGTCGAACCGACGGTCGTGCGCTTTCGCTTTTTCCCGTTCGATGCTTTCGTGGACATTCGCGAGGAAACTCACGCGAACGAAAACGAATGACGTCGAGAGATTTTTGACGTTTGCCCCGCGCGTTCGTCGCGACGCGACGACGAACGCGCGCGCGCGCGATCGACGATGGGCGACGCGCGCGCGCGAGTGTTTTTCGCGCGAAAGAAACGCTCGCGACGAGAAAAACGCGCGCGGGCGCTATATATATCGTCCTCGGACGACGCCGTGACTCGGTGACGGATTTGGTAGAGTACGAACGGAGTGTCCGAAAAGATGTACATAATAAAAGAATGTCGTCGTCCCACGCGATAAAAATACTCGCGATGGTCGTCGAGTGTATAAAAATACCATCGATGGTCGTCGAGTCCTCGCGTCGTCGTCCTCGGGACGTCGATCGCGACAACAAAAGATGCATTCGCCGAGAATTGAACTCGGGTCTCCTGCGCACTGCGTCGTGCAGATGCTGATGTCGAACGGCGTTCGCCGTGAGGAGGTTCCGATAAATCCTACGTGTGACCGTAGATTCTATTCTGTTCGTATTCCGCTGCGTGTGACCGCAGTGGTTTCCGAATATAACACGTATGATACTGCTGTGAGTGCCATTTTTGGCAGGCAGGTATTCTACCACTAAACCACGAATGCGTTTTTCTGGTCGCATCGTACATCGGACACGGGGTGCCGAAGTACGAGCTTCAGATGTTAACACGACGGATGAAAATGAAATTCCAAATGGAATTTAGATGAATACGCAAAAGTTACAGGTTTCGTGAAGGCCCCCTGCTCATAGGTCATGACTCGTCAATTTAAGGGATTTATTGTGTCACCGGTCATGACTCGAGAAATTTTCAAATGTCATATCTAAAACAACAGACCGGCATGCTTTCTATAAAGTACGTAAAAGTACGATGACACAAGCGGTACCGGTTTTCGCTAAATTCGGTGCGCATGAAATCCGAGGGCGAGGCGCGGTTGACGATTTATGACTCGTCATGGAGGGTAACACAATTGTTACTTTCGCAACTTATTACACATGTGCACATAGAAACAACAGTTCTGGGATTTCGTTCATAAATTGGCCAGTCGTGATTCGTGGAGTGTGTGTTCTCTGAAGATGCGGGGAATTGGCATGTTGAGAATGTATATACAGATTGTGCGCGCGCGACGCGTCGCGCGTCGCGGACGCGCGACGCGTGGAAAGCGAAAGAAGAGCTCAAGAACGGAAGGAAGCGACATATTATAATACATACCCAAGGAGGAACTATCGAGGGAGGACCTACGGCGCAGGCGCGCCGAGTGCGCGATCGAAGACGTACTCGATGCGCGCGAGACGACACGCGCGGATGAAATCCTCGGGCGCGGGGGCGACGATGACGTCGCGCGGACACAGTTTCGAGTAACCGTCGTCGAACTTGATCGTGTACGCGTGTAAAGCGTGGCGCAAAATGAGCGGCGGTTCATTTGAACGCTTACTTTCATTCGCGCCGCGGTAGGCGGTGTCGCCGACGATGGGCCAACCGACGGCGGCCAAATGCGCGCGCACCTGATGCGTTCGACCTGTTTGCGGCCGCGCCTCGATGAGCGCGTATTTTCCACGCCTCTCTAGTATGCGCCAATCAGTTTTGGCGGATAATATCTTCACGCTCGCGCCGCTGGCTCGGACATTCTTTGCGTCGTCGTCGTCGACGACGCACCGCACCGCCGCTCTCCCGTCGACGCCCACATTTTTCTCGATCGCGTACTCGATCGTGGGCATATTCATCGGATACACCGACGACGACGTCGCCTCTTCTTCGCTCGCGCAATCACACAGCGCCAAATATGTCTTCTGAACGCGCCTGTTTTCAAACGCGCTCTGCAACGCGTTCGCGCTCGTCTTGTCCTTGGCGACGATCAGCGCTCCCGAAGTCTCCAAATCCAACCGGTGCACCACGAACGGCGTCGTGGACGACATCGCCAGTCCTCGATGTTTATTCTTCGTCCACCACGCCACGACGCGGCTGGCCATGGAATCATCGCGTAACCGATTCGTCGGCGTGCACGCCTTTCCCGCGATTTTATTCACCGCCACCGTCCCGGTCGCTTCGTCTTCGTACAAAATCTCCAGCGATTCGACATCGCTCGCGCTCACGCCCAACCCCATCGGCGTCGCTTTCACCTCACGCCGAATCATCTTCACCACGATATCCATCGGTATCCCGAGCGAGCGCGCTAAGCGCCGCGCCGACGTCTCGCGTCGCTCTCCGTCCCACCCGAACCTCCGCGCGAGCACCGCGTACGCCGTCGACTTCTCACCGTGTCGCCTGATCACCGACGTCGCGATCATCGCGCTCGCCCCGTCGACGTCGTCGAATGTTTTCCCTTCCAACTCGTCCGGGGCGCACAGCGCGAGGTGGGCGACGTCCGCGCGCGCGTCGCCGCAGCACGGACACGCCCAGGCGGCGGCGCCGTCGCGCGCGACCGCCGCGCGACGACCTCGCGAGCGCTCGCGCGCGCGCGCGATCGAGGACGACGAGCGGTGATGCGCGCGCGCGAGGGCGCACGCGCGCGACGACCGAGACATCGCGCGCGGGACGAGGGAGGTGACGTTGAATGACGCGCGTCATCGCTCGATGGTCGCGCACGTGTTCAAAAAGTGCACTTTTTGACGGGAAAAGTGCACTTTTTGACAGAAAAAGTGCACTTTTTGACAGAAAAAGTGCACTTTTTGAACATCATCATCGCATCGACGTCAATGCGCGATGCGCTTTCAGTTTCGCGACGACGTTGGGGCGATTAGAGCGCGCGCGAATGCGCCGGGAATACGTCGCGCGAATGCGCGTCGAATGGAAACGCGCGCGGCGTTGGAATCGAACTCGCGCGCGCGAAGCATTCAATCCAAGCGCGCGACGCAGCCTCTGGACTTCTTACCCGGGACGCTGACGTCGAGGCTGGTGAACGCGCGCGCGCTGACGATGGATTGGCGCGCGCTGATCGCGCTGAGCGAGAAAATAAACGACGCGAAAGAGGATTTGAGCGCGCAGCCGACGCTTGGATTGATTCGCGGAGAGTTGAAGATGTGCGCGAACGAAGAGACGCTCGCGCGGCGGGAACAGAGCTATAAAGAGTACGTGCTCCAACGCACGCTCGGGATGAAAGCGGCGCTGACGCTGGCGACGAACGAGGCGACGAAAAATGCAAAACGACGGTGCGCGATCGGACGAGCGCTATCGGATCCAACGAACGACAGGTCGCTGTTCGCGCTGTACGCGAAGCGAGCGACAAACGCGGGCGTTGACGCGTTCGTCGGGGGGTTAGCGCTGGATTTGATCGATATCGATCGAGCTCTGAGCGCAAATGATCTGGCGACGACGAAAAATTGGTACGGTGCGAACGTCACCGAGGGGCATTTTGAGTTTGTGGAGAAGCAGGTGGAGCGCGCGGTGGAGAGCGTGGCGAAGGCGAAAGCCGGGGATTCGGTTAAAGTCGTCCCGGTGTTAGTGCCCTCGATGGATGCGTCGAAGTTTGCCGGCGATGCGCTCGCGAGCGAGGACACATCGAAGGCGAACACGGATGAGCCCGATTTCATGTTTGGTAAAAAGTCAAAGAAGAACAAGAACAAAAAGCCGGCGGGTTCGGCGGATTCTAAGACGACGAACGCCGCTTTTGCCATCGATCCGTCCACGATGCTCCCCCAGTTTGCGGCCGATGCGTTGAAGCAAATGAGCGCAAAGTTTGGCACCGAACCGGCGTTTCCGGAAATCGAGGCGTGGGGACAAAGCACTTCCTCCGAAGCCTCTGGCGCGGTTTTAGCGTTAATCGCTCGCGCTCCCGCGAATTGCGCCGTCATTTTACCCAGCGCACTGTTCAAAGTGACGCTGACTTTCGATTTGGAGCGAGCGAATTCGCGAGGCGCGCGTGCATTTGCGGTCGAAGATGTTGCCGCGAGCGATTGGCGCGCGTCCAATCCCGACATCGATCGCGCGCTTTGGGTTTCCATCGACCCGAACCCCATCGAAGGCGATTGGCGCGCCCCACGGTTCGCCGCGGCGCTCGCGACGTGCGCCTCGGCGTCGATTCCAGTCGTCATCGCATCCATGGCTTTGATTCCCGAAGCGCCTACGTGCGATGCCCATGACGGTCCGCCGGAAGCCGTCGCCGTCGCAGCCGGTGCTTCGGCTCGTGCGCACGAACGCGTCGCCAACGCGTCGCCGCCATCCGTCGTCCCGGCTTGACCAAACCTGATTTGGGGTAGTATTTCATCATTTACCATTTGATTCGTTTCTTTCGTTATCCTAGTAATATTTATCATGTGTCATTTATTTATCTTCACCGTGTCTCATGATGAGACTTCCATTCGTCGCCCGAGCGCGGGCCTTCCGCCCGCGCTCGTCGCTCGCCTCGTCCGTCGTCGTACGTACGAAACTCCTTCACTTTGCGACGCTCATGTTCAGTCCTTTTTTCGTCGCCGGAGTGACGACGTTGGCGTGCGGCATCACAAACAGACTCTCCGCACGCACGTCTCGCGATCGCTCGAACCAATCCGTCGTCGCCGATGCCGAACCTGTGCGTATTGTTGGAGAGATTCAAACGCGCCGCGAGCTGTCGCGCGCGCGCCGTCGCTCGTCACGCGAACGATTTCGCGAATTTTCTCGCCCTCGCGTGCGCGGCTCGAATGTTTCATAGTATTGACCGACGCGCGCGCGCGCGCGCGCTTCAGGGCCCGACGCCGACGTACAAAGGAAAATCCACACTGTCGGTGACGCTCGAGCCGCGGCGCGTCGCGTGCTCGTGCTGCGCGCGGCGGGACGCGTCGACGTCGTCGACGTCGCCATCGAACGGACAGAATGAAAATGACATTATGTGTGCGCTCGTTGAACCAGTCGCTTCGTCGCCGAAGCGTTCGACGGCGCCGAAGCCTGATCCGTTTAGTTCGGCGAAGCGCTCGCGCTACTTGTCTTGGGACGATTATTTCATGAGCGTGGCGTTTCTGAGCGCTCAGCGCAGCAAGGATCCGAACAAGCAGGTCGGTGCGTGCGTCGTGGGGAAGGATAAATTAATCTTGGGGGTTGGGTATAATGGGTTTCCTCGCGGGTGCGCGGATGACGCGTTGCCTTGGAGTAAGAAATCAGCCAACGATGACCCGCTGGAGACGAAGTACGCGTACGTGTGCCACGCGGAGATGAATGCGATCATGAATAAGAATTCAGCATCCGTCGCGGGTGGATCGCTGTACGTGACGATGTATCCATGTAATGAGTGCGCTAAATTGATCATTCAGGCTGGGATCGAGGAGGTGGTGTATTACGAAGGGAAAATTAGCGAGGCGAAGACGGAGGATGGGGCGCCAAACGGGTCCAAGGAGGATCCGATTTACGCCGCATCCAATCGATTGTTGAAGCTCGCGGGCGTGCGCGTGCGTCAGCATAAACCGAGCGTCGCGATTGAGGTGACCTACATCGGCGACGATTAGGGCCAAGGGGCGCGAGGAAAATGCGAGGACGAGGCGCGCGTAGGAGTAGCGAGATTGTTATCAAAAATCACGAATCAGAAAAGTTTGATTACAACCTCAACCGAACGCGTGAATTCGTTTATAGTAGCCGCTGTAGAGATTGGAAAATTCGAAACAATTAATTTTCTCTCGACTTAGCCTCGCTGTGAGTGATGAAAACGAAAAACAACCGCGTGGTTAGGTTCGCGTTCGCCGATCGCGCGCTCCTTCGTAGATAACGTACCTGATCTCCTCAACCGTTTCCCAAGCTACCGCGCAGTCATCCGTGCACGTCTTCGCCGCGGCGAGCGCAGCATCCAAAGCCTTATCGAGTTGCGCCTTGCGCGCAGAGTTCATCTTCTTCGTGACCTCCTTCATGCCTTTCGCCGCGGCTTCGATTTCCTTCAAAACCTTTTCATCCACTTGCGTGGCGGCGCGCGCGGCGGCGAGCGTCTGCTTCGTCGCCTTGATGAACTCCATGTCCGCCTTGGAAATCTTCACGTCGGACTCTTTCGGTGCCGGACGCTTATTGCTCGCGGCTTGAGACAATTCCTCCACTACTCCATCGCAAACGCGAACCCGTCAGTCTCCTCTTTCCCGCGTCGTCGCTTCGCCCGTCGCTCGTCGCCCGCTCGCGCGATCTCGCTCTCGATCTCGCGCGTACCATCATCCCACATCGCCGCGCATTCCCCGACGCAATCTTCCGCCTCCTTCAACGCCTGCTCCAAACGCTTCGACGCATCCGAGCTCTTCGCCGCCGCTCGCGCGAGGACGTTCGCGCCTCTCGCTTTTCCCTATCGTCCCGATCGCCCGACGCGCGCGCGCGTTCCGTCAGTCTCCGTTCACTCTATCTTTTCTCTTTTTCTTTCCTCACGCCACCGCGCTCGTCGTCGTGCGTTCGCCTCACTTCGCGAACAATCGCACGTAAAACCCCATTTGTTTTGTGGTTCCCCGTCGATCACCCTTAACGTCGACGTCGCGCTCGCTCGCTCGCCCGACGAGGTCAACGTCACCCCGATCGCGATCGATCGATCGATCGATCGATCGATCGATCGCCCTTGAACCCTGTTTTTCGACGCGCTCGACGCCGTCGACGCGACGACGAAAACGAGCGTTCACTTTGACGTACTGCTTGGGCTCTGACGACGACGCGAGCGCACGCGCGCGCGCGAACGGGCGAAGAAACGACCGACATCGATCGGTAAGGTCGCGCTGTGACGTCGAACGCCTGAGCGATTGCGTGACATCGATGGGGGTAAACGACGAGTCGCAAATCGTCGACGTGGACTCTTCGACGCGCGCGAGCGGTCGTCGGGATATTGAGGCCACGTCGGGGGGGGGGGGGGGGGAGA
>Ga0222712_10002465_pt1 | contig 21160 bp, 16 predicted proteins | sample C33_657DmetaG_FD_165043 | JGI IMG/M metagenome (GOLD analysis project Ga0222712, IMG submission 165043) | Estuarine water microbial communities from San Francisco Bay, California, United States - C33_657D | ecosystem: Environmental > Aquatic > Marine > Unclassified | place: USA: California... | reverse complement strand
ATCAAAACCACCCTTGTGGAGTCCTTTTGCATGACGAGTTATGACTCACACAGTACATCGTCCCCTCGACGCGTGCTGCGTGTTCGCGAGGTACGCGTCGAATCACCACTCGTCGTGGACGACGGACTCCACGAACGGTGCGTCCGCACGTGCGCACGGGCGCACGTCGACGTCGACGCTATCCACGTCGTCGCGCGCGTCGAGCGTCGAGCGTCGAGCGATGGCGTCGACGCGAACGTCACTCGTGACGCGCGCGCGAGGACCAGAGGACAGACGCGAACGTCTTCGACGAAGGTGTAGATCGTCAGCGCATCGCACGAAGAAGGGGCGATCGACGAACGAGCGATGGGATCGCCGCTCGTTCGCGCGTCATCGTCGGTGTCGTTCGCTGTGAAGACGAATCGGTCGCCGCACGCGAACGCGCGCGCGAGAGTCGGAGCGACGACGCGCGGTCGTTCGATGGCGACGAATGCGCACGCGCCGAGAATGGCGCCGACGGACGCGAAGAAATTAGTCGACGCCACGGAGACGTTTATTTTCGATTGCGATGGGGTGATTTGGAAAGGTGATTCCCTGATCGAGGGCGTGCCCGAGACGCTCGATTTGTTGCGTTCCATGGGGAAGCGATTGATCTTCGTGACGAACAATTCCACGAAGTCTCGAGCTGGGTACACGAGCAAGTTCAAGAGCTTGGGATTGAACGTGAGCGCGGAAGAGATTTTCTCGAGCTCGTTCGCGGCGGCGGCGTACTTGGAATCTATCAAGTTCAAAAAGACGGCGTACGTGGTCGGCGAGACTGGCATTTTGGAAGAGCTCGATAACGTAGGCGTGAAGCACATCGGCGGTGAATCCGATGGCGGCAAGAAGGTGTCTCTTAAGAGTGGTGAATATTTCCATCACGATGCAGATGTCGGCGCCGTCATCGTCGGTTTCGATCGTAACATCAACTACTACAAGATTCAATACGCCACGTTGTGCATCCGAGAAAACCCTGGTTGCTTGTTCATCGCAACGAACACCGATGCGGTGACGCACTTGACCGACGCTCAGGAGTGGGCTGGTAACGGCTCTATGGTCGGTGCCATCAAGGGCAGCACGAAGCAAGAACCGATCGTCGTGGGTAAGCCCGCGGCGTTCATGTTGGATTACATCGCCAACAAGTATAACTTGCGCAAGGATCAAATTTGCATGGTTGGCGATCGTCTCGACACCGATATCCTCTTTGGTAAGGATGGTGGCTTGCGCACCATGCTCGTTTTATCCGGCGTGACCACGGAAGAAACCCTGAAGAGCCCGAAGAATGATATTGCTCCGGATTTCTACACGGACAAGTTGGCTGACTTGTTGTGCCTGAAGCCGGTCAAGGCTTAACTATCATACCCAATAACGCCGCGATTTAATTGTTTTTAATCATCATTGCCATGAATCTTCCTTTCATCTATTATCACCGCTATGTCCTACTGTACTTTCTATCTCGCGACTGGTCGAAGTCACGGCTATCTCGTCTACGAACGCGAAATTCGGCTTGCGTTGGCGAGCGACTGCGTCGTGGTTCGTTAGATTTATCCGCTCCATGCACCAGATCCAGGTACTCAAACTTTTTGTCAACTGCGTACAGTGCCAATAAAGTTGTAGCGATCGTAGCCATATTCACCAAACAGGCGCCATCGACAAGGCGCCACCACGGCGGGTCCTGTGGCATCGAAATGCCCGCTTGGCACGCCGCCAAGTAAATGCAACCACACGCGATGACTTCCGGTTTGAATCGCACACACAGAGGCGTGAGAAAACTATCGTTGCATAAGATCCACACCTTTTTTGTAAAGGCATCGTCGAACTCGAGTTGTATGCACAATTCAACCGCGTACTTCTGCGGCGCCGAACAGTGAGCAAAAAATCCAAACTCTCGGAGCATCACCATCTCCATGAAGTGTGCCTCGCTCTTGGACTCTTCATACTCGGGACTATTCAAGGGAACTAAACTCTGCTTCGTGCCTTCGGCGCGCTCTTGCGCGCGTCGCATGCAGTTCAACACGTCTCGCGTCTTTCGAACGTGTTCCTCCAACTTGCACGCGAGCGTGATGGCAGCCGTCGCCACCACCCTTACGTCGTATTCCGTGAGTGACTTCTTCGTATAAAATCGATGAAGCAAAGTCTGCGCAGTGGGTGTGACGTCTATTTTCACTTCGAGCAGCTCGCACGCTGCCGCAATCAGGGAAGCGCCATACGCGCGCTGGTGGAACTCACACAGTTCACTAACCCCCTTACGATGACTCGGAGTGTTCAAGATGTCTCGTGTAATGTAGAAGTTATCAACTGTCGATGGAGTCTCTATCATGATGATGACTAAAGTCGACTATGTTCGAGCATGCGTGGTTGGCGTGAGGAGACTCGCGTCGCAGAATGAAAGAAGAGAAATATCTTACAACAACGATTTTGATGACGAGCACGATCTTACAACAACGTCGATTGCTAACAAGACTAGAGTAATTTAACTTCGAGACAACCCGATTGCGGTTCGCTGAATCGCCATCGCTCTTGATGTAAGAATGTCTCCACGGCGACGGGTAATCGCGAAGGTGTCCTTGACCCGACGGTGTGATGACCAGTCCCCACGAGCACGCGAGCGTAGGGCTCGCCCCCGTCGCGCAGCCGCGGAAGCTCGCGACGTAACAGTGCAAGCGCCTCGGCGACGTGCAACCCATGCAAATCAATCACCCCACCGCGTCCGCCGCCGCGACTGGCAAAGATGCTCGCTGCCGCACCAGAATGCGCCGCCGCCATCTTCGCTGCCGCCTCTCGTCCTTGACGCGAGAGCTCCTTTGCCAGAGCTTTATTCCCAGCCAAGAAAGCGTTCGTGGCTTGCTCGTAGCACACGTTACGCACACGAGCGTGATCTCGCGCTTCATCTCGATTGACTTTGTACAACTGCGAAACCGCTGCGCCTGTTTCGACCCATTCAATTTTCGTCTTCGCGCCAACCACCGGCTCGTTTCGCTCTACCTTGATCATCCCATCGCTTTTCAAAGCCCTCGTCGACGCATTCCATATCGCCGACGCCGACGCCTTATTGACATTCGACATCCCTCCTGAAAGAAAAATCTTATTTGGCAACTCCCCATCTTTGCGCTGTTTGACAGCCGCACCCACCGTTGACGACCCTCCGAGCGATGGAAACGCCTCTGCATCGTCTAGCATCGGCGCTTGTACCTCAGGCACGTCCTCATCCATCAATAATTCCATCGCCAGCTCGACGTCTCCGCCCGTATTGATCAACGCTTCCTCTAAACAGTTTGCGTCAAAGTCGGGAAAGCTTTCGCATAAAAACGCTAAAGCCTCGTCAAAGTCGTACGTCTCGCTTTGTTCTTCCACGACCCAGTGCGCCGAACGCGCGTCTCCATCGCGTTCGTCCCGTTCGTCCGTCGTAAATTCCACCTCATCCCCACTTCTTCTTCGGTGTTCGCCCGTTAACAGGTCATCGCCCCCGTCGTCATCATCGCTCGCGCACACCAGACCGAGGGCGTGGAGTTCGTCCTCCAACGTCATCGTTTTCGTCGTCGTCGTAGGCGTCGTCGTTTTCGTCGTCGTCGTTTTCGTCGTCGTCGTCGTCGTAAGCGTCGTCGTCGTCGTCGATCGCGAACGTTCAGCCACGAACGCCGCCGCGCGCGGGTTCAACATTCGCTCGCGAGTGCGGGCGCGCTCGCACTCGCGCGCGCTAACGCGACGCCTCGCCGCGCTCGTCGACGATCGATCGAAAACCATCGATGGGTTTCGACTACGAGTCGTCGTCGCATTCGATCGATCGATGGCTTTTTCGTAATCGCAGTCGCATTCGATCGATCGAAAGGCATCGGTCGGTCGTCATCCATCCGAGGCCTCGATTAATCACGCCGTTCGACGTCGACCGCGCGAACCGTCGAACGATGTCGTTCGGTCGTTCGACGGTTGACCGACAGAAAACGACGACGACGAGCTCGAGCTCGAGCTCGATGTGGTGCGCGTACCCGAACGCGCGCGCGACGGACGACGGAGGCACTGGGCGCGCGCTGACCCTGCGCGACGTCAAAGTACCGCGATGCGCGATAGTCGCTTCGACGAGGATGGATGATGACGAGGACGATGGATTAGTGCGATGTTCATTGGATATCGACGCCAGCGGACGAATCGTCGATGTGCGCGAGAATGACGACTTCAGAAGACGAGACGCGAACGACGAGACGCGAGTGGTGGAATGCGATGGCGCGATCGCGCTCCCAGCGTTCGCGGATGTGCATACGCACATCGATAAGGCGCACACGTGCGAACGAAGCGCAAACGTCGATGGGAGCTTACGAGGGGCAGACGAAGCGTGCAAGCGAGACGCCAAACATTGGTCGGTGGAAGATTGTTACCGACGTATGACTTTTGCGGTAAAGAGCGCGTATGCGTACGGCACGGCGGCATTGCGAACGCACTTGATGAGCGGTGACGAAACGCAGAGCGCGCACGCGTGGGAAGCGTTCCGAAGATTACGCCGAGAGTGGGCTGGTAAAGTAGAGTTACAAGGAGTGTCGTTGTCGGTGTTGAGCTTCTTTCGCGACGAAGTAAAAGCTCACGCTTTAGCGCGTATGGTTAAGGCTTCGCAAGGAGTATTGGGATGCGCAGTGTCGTGTAGCGACGCCGGAGGGACAGCGCTTGACGACGTCACGACGTGCGGAGACGAGATGCCCATACTATTAGACGTGGTATTTTCCATCGCAAAAGAGTACGAATTGGATCTGGACTTTCACGTGGACGAAAACGGCAACATCGAGTCGAAAGGATTGTTGCACATCGCTCGCGCCGCTATTCGAAACAGCTTTACTGGCTCAATCGTCTGCGGCCACTGTTGCTCTCTGGCAGTGCAACCAGAGGATGAGGCAAAAAGGATAATCGATGCCACGCGAGAGGCAAATATAACGGTCGTTTCGTTGCCTCAGGTGAACCAATGGTTGCAGAATCGAGACCCGATCGGGATGACGCCGCTTCGTCGAGGCGTTACGCGCATCAAAGAATTGGCACGCGCTGGTGTGCCGGTCTGCTTAGCGAGCGACAACACGCGCGATCAGTTTTTCGCCTACGGCGACTGCGATATGCTCGAAGTGTTGAGAACTAGCATATTCATCGCGCATCTTGACCGTCCCATTGGTTCGTGGCCGCTTTCTGTCGGCGCCATTCCAGGCATGGCGATGAAGCTCGAGAAGACCTTTGGACGCATTGCTCCAGGTGCAAGAGCCGACTTCGTTCTGTTCCACGCTCGCAGCTATTCGGAATTATTTTCGCGCTCGCAACATGATCGTGTGGTCATTCGCAACGGCGTTCGCATCGAAGCTCAGCTGCCAGAATATTCTGAACTCGATGACGATCACATCACAAGTTCAAGGTAAAAGTCTGGATTCATCGCTTGTTCAAGCGTATGTTTTTCTAAATTGTAATGCTATTGTTGCTATTAACTATAGTATGTCTTAAGCGCTCCCTCGAGCTGTTTTTTTGCGACGCTATTCGGAAGCGCGCGAACAAGCTGTTGCGCCCATCGCTTGTGCGCCGGCGAAGAGTTCATGGTTTGTAAGCTCGTGAGTGCGCTTGATACAAGAAGAACCTCGAGCGACTGTCGCCCAACGAGATGCTGGAGCTCGCGCAAGATGTCGCAGGCGCAGCGAAACGTATGTCGTATAATCGCTGCAGAATCCACGTTTGATTCAAAAGTATCCTTGGCCTCAGAAACGAGCGTTGACGCGAGACGAGTGAAGTGCCGACACAACGCTAGTGCACGCTCCGGTGCGTCATGGATGGAGAACATGACCGCATGCGACAACGTGTCGAGCACTAAAGAAGGTACTGAAGTGTTCTCTTGCACGACGCCGAGCATTTTGAGCACAGTCGGTAGCCCAGTTTGAGATATGCGATCAAATTCAACCATGGAAACTCGAGGTAATACCAAAACACAAGCCACCAACAGACTTTGACGAAATTCACTTAATCTCTCTCCCGAGACGCCTTGTAGGGCTTGCAAAAGCTCTACCAGTATGCTATCACCCGTGTCTGCGCCATACAGTTTCAGCACATCGATCAAAAGCGATGACATCGACCCTGTATGAAATGAAGGTGGAGTGGGTCGAAGCGCAGCATGGACACGGGAAATACTCATGACAGACTCCATACGTGTTCGCGTATCCCAATCGACGCTGACTGAAGCCATCTGATCTGCTTCTTGAAAGGCTTCAATGTCGTATGCAGACAGATGAAATTTTTCGTACAAGACACTCAATCCTTTGCAGATCTGATTCAGGAGCGCTGAGGCCATGATTTGTGTCTTGCACTCGTTGTGCTTTCGAGAATGGTCAATGATTTGAGCAAGCGCCAGAAGAATACCCTCAGGAAACGTTTGTGCGATGATTTCAACATCTAACTCACTCGTCTTTGGGAATGCGATCGTGTTGAGCACGCATAACGCAAAGTACGATCCATGCATCGAAACCAACATAGATGATTCGCTAAGAAACGTCGGTGCCAGCAACGGAAGTACAACGTAAAGAAGGCCTTCTCTTGAGTCGAACACAGGGGCGCCGCCACTCTTAAAGGTAAAGAGAGCCTCGCAAAGAAATGAAACCGCATCGGCTGCTTTCGTGTTATCAAACTCAGTTGGAATATTGCGCAAAAAGTCTGCGAAAGCAGCGAGCAAATATGGCGGCGCTGCGGCACTCGCTCTGCATTGCGTTAAACTAGGAGACGATTTTAAAGCGGCAACAATTATTGAAGACTGAGACGAATTTGCGACGGCAGTGTATATCAATCTCTGGCACGTAGTCTCAGGACTGACGAGCATAGGCCATGTCAGCTCGTTTGAAAGATTCATAGCCATGCGGCTTGCCACACTCGCATTGGTGCTTGACGTGATTCGATTCAGCAATGTGATCAGTTCTCTATCGATTTCGGCCAGTTTGTCATCCTCGTGCACTTTGACAATTTTTCGCAGCGATTTAAAGCGACTAGAAAGCAGTAAAGCCGAACTGACGCTCGAGCCTGGTACTTTTTTTATCATCTCGGCAACCGTTTCGCTCGAATCGCACTCAAGCAACTCGCGTAAAAATCTTTCTTGCTCTGAAACCTTGGGTGCAACGAATGCGTCATGAATCCGCGACACTTGCTCATCTTCATCCGCGACGATCGCTGCACTGTTCTGCTCTCGCAAGCTCGAGTCAAAGTTACTTGCCTCCTCGGGTTTTACTGTCACCGCGGTTAACTGTGCGACGACGTGTTGGGGCGTCTCGCTCACAATCAAAGCATTCATCATCGCAGTCTTACTTTTTGATTCTCCGTCGCGCAAGACGCCGTGAAACAAATCAACCATCTCACACTGCGAGATTATAGTGGCGAACACCGGCGTCGATAGGGACCATTTGGCTCGACGACTGAATGGGTCTATGGCGGCTGTAATCCCGCACCCTTTCTCGTCAACAAGTCTTGCGCTCCAAACGCCGATCAAAATGTCGAATGCGCACCGACGTGCGTCAAATGCATTACGATTCCGTGACTTTCGTAATATTCGACGTAGACCGGGGATGATGAACGTATCTAATGTCCCTTCGCCAGTGTCGCTGAGCATGGCACGTGCATCCAATGCGGTAAACAAAGGCTCGAGCTCTGATTCCATTAAAGCCTCGTCGTTGGCGAATGAATTCATTCGTAGCATCTCAAGAGCAATCGCGGTGGTGTTCTTGACGTCGCCATCACGCGTCTTCATTGTTCGTGAGCGCGCTTTTGCGAGTTGTTGTACCACTTATACGCTCGCCGAGGAACAACGTAGAGCGCAAGTATAAAGCACAAGACGAGCAAAACAAAGTCCGTGGGCTTGAGTGCATAAATTATGACGTCCTTGGCTTCGTCATTCATGAAGTCTCAATAGCTCGACAAGAGGCGCTTTGGCCTTCGAGTCGGCAAGTCACGCATTTTCCTATAGACAAGAGGTACAGTTGATGTTACAAACAATTTTAACGCCGCTCCCGCTCGCTACGATCCAGCTTTTCGAGCCGCCCTGGCTTTTTGGTTGTGATTCTTGTGCGCGAAATCTCTCGAGGTAACTCCACGAGTGGCACGACCACCGGTGCCACGTCCTCGACCGTCTTGACCTCGGACAGCGCCGTCGCGCGGTTCAGAAACCTCTTTACCCGTGGACTCGGATGGAATGAACGGAGCAGCTCTCGCAGATGGTACAAATGCTGCGGTTGAAAATCGAGCCTTGTTCCCACCCGCTCCTAAACCTTCTATTTCACTTGCCGCCATCTTCGCTCGTAAGTCAGCGATTGCATGCGCTTCTTCGGCGGATGTCGCGATAATTTTCTCCGCACCCTCCTTCGGAGAGTGATATACTTTCCCACCTGATAAGTAGAACGTGCGCTTCGGAGCGTTGGATGGAAGACCTGGAGCAGGCTTTGGTGCTGCGATATCGATTTCATCACCACCGACGGCGGTATCAGCGAGTTGCACGGGCAAGTCGTCGAACGAGTCATCGTACTCATCTTCGTATTCCAAGTTAAGCAGCGCAGTCAACACACGCTGATCATCTGCAGACTTCTCGAGATCAATGTCTCGGTTGACTTTTCGAGCCAGAAAGTATCCTCCGCTCGGGACAGACGGTTTTTCGCCCCCTCCCGAGCTCGCACTTGATTTCCGCACGGTCTGCATTGCCTCCAGAGGCCAGTTGAGATTTCTGTCGAGTGTCGACAAGTTTAGTGGGAGCGAATCTTCAAACAAGTGCTGCACGATCAACTCCGCGTTCGGACCGAAGTGGTCAATACATGCCTTGACAAATCCGATGCCCAAATCGGGCAAGACCGCGCGCACGGATCGGATGACGCTGACGACTTCTTTGGAGATACCGAAGTACGTGTCATCCACGACACTAGCAACATTCGCGACAGCTCCCTGTAAACTTGATATAGCCGCATTTAACGAATCACGTACAACGGAAACACTTTCAGCGTCATCGCTCGCACATTCGAGCGCAGGAAGCGCTACGTTTCGAACCAAAGCTAAAGCCTCTACCAATTTACCATCGCTCGTCACCCATCGACGCGCCGGCGCATACACCCAGACAAGCAACGCAAACGACACGGCGACATCGTGAAAGTACATCAGCGCTTCTCTCGAGGCTGATCCGGGTAAGTCATCGTTCTCTATCGCCCCGACGACGCTTGCCGTCATATCCGTCAAGTTTTCTCCAGTGAGTGTCCCGCTGCGTACAAAATCCTCCTCAAGTTTTGGTTTCAAAGCCACCGCTCGCATCAATAGCTCGCCCACTAATTCCCTATTCTCTCGTCCATACAGCGCGCACACGTCGATGAGTTTTGGAACATCGAGTAAGTTGTACTTTTCAATCAAGCGCTCTCGCATATCGCTCGTCGCCAGCGAGCGATCGATTCGTTCGTACTCGCCATCGTTTACCACACGTGCGAGCGTCACGAACGCGTTCCTCCACAGTTCTTCCATCGATTTCGCCACGGATGACGTCGATCTCGCCCTCGGTCGTTCGCCATCGAATGTATTTTCTTTTTGAATTCCTTCGTGTGCGCGAGTTTTAAACTGCAAGTACGTGTCCAGTGCCCGTTCAACGTCTCGTCCGTGCGCATCGATGAAACGCCAAAACTCTGTCGACGACGATCGCGTGACGCACGCGCGGAAAACGTCAAGCAGTGCGTCAATGGCGAATGTCCTCGACGCCTCGCTCGTTGTTTCGTCGTCGTCTCCCGGAAGAAATACCGCGTTGGGGTTGACGATGACCACGTCCGCGCCGGGAGCGCGCGCCATGGAGTCGCGTGAGGACGACCGACTCTTCACTTCGACGTACTCGACCGTCGACGATCAAGGCGCGATGAGCGATGAGCTAGACGAACTCATCGCGTTTACAAGCGACAAGAACGCCGAGGTGAGACAACGCGCGCTGGAAATCATCCAAGGGTTGACGGGAAACGACGATGGGGTGGAGAAGCTGCGAGCAAAACACCAAACTTTGGTTCCAAAACTGTTGCACGCCATCGCGCGCGAAGGTGACGAAAGCAAATATGCAGCGACGGCGTTGGTGAATCTTACGCATGACCCATCTGTGATAGCCGAAGCGGTGAATAAAGGAGCGGTGGAACGCGCTATGGATGGCCTTCGGGACGGCGACGGTGCACCAGCACGATTATTGTTGTCACTCCTAGCCAATGTAACGACGGCCGAGAGTGGCGTGCACGTGATATGCCAGCAAGGGAAAGTATTAGAGGGCTTTTACGTCTCCAAGATCATTCAGCTACTGACGACGGGGAAGCCAGCGGAGGAATACGACCACGCAGCTTCAGTGCTCACAAACATTACACGAGACCCAATCGGACGTCGGGTGTTCTTGGACCCGAAACGAGGTTTGCTCGCGTCGGTGATTCCATGCATGAGCCAAGCGAATGAGTTGAGACGTGAGCGCGTGGCCGCTGCGCTGCGAAATTGCTGTATGGATGACATTCAGCGACGGACGCTCGTGGACTTTGTCAGCCCGAAGGGCGACGACGGCGAATACGAAGTCATTCGCGCTTTGCTCAGACCGATTAGCGGTAAGACGGTGGGCGCGGAACTGAACGATAACGTGCGTCAGGCTTGTGCTGAAGCGATATACGCGCTCGCAAGAGACGAGGCTGGTCGAGAGGCCCTTGGCAAGGTTGACGCTCCACGCCTGTTACGCGATGGTTACGAGTTGGAAGAGCACTCAGAGACTTGCGCGGCACTGGAGGCATGCGGAGAATTGTTCATGGAGCACAAGATGGTGCCCGAAGATCTACAGGAAAGCTTGAACAATCCACAGCCTTGCGAAGTCGTGGGTGACGATGGTGCGGTGATCATGGGTCCAAGCTTTGGTGGCGGTTTCATCAGAGGCATAAACTAATGAAGCTAATTGCGAATTTATTAGGTACTATTAATTCACAGTTACGATTACACGACGTTCGATGGGAAGAAATCGACTTAGAAAATAGCAACACTCATGTGATAGAACATTCAAATGCGCACCAGGAATTGAACGCGAAAGCATTCCGCGTTTGAATGACCGAGATTGGGTGCAGATAGGAAATATTAATTAATTGATGTTCGCCTCTTATTGAAATGAACGCTGTTACTACCTTCACGTCGTTCTCGCCTTCGCGCAAAAACGCTACAGCGAGCGTGGTCATGTTTGAGAATCGCTTCGAGCATTCGTAATCTACATCGGACCGTCAATCGCGAGATAGTGCAGCGCTCTTGAAAATAGTTTACACAATGGATGATAGCTGAATTAATTGAGTTTTTAATTAACTGATTTTTGCGTCTGTAATTTGAGCGATGTCGAGAGTCTTTCCGAGGTTATGAACGACAAATCTGTCGCAATCGAACAGGTATGTTTATTTGCAGTAAATCGCGCGCACGATATGCGTGGAATTAATTTGCATTTTTTATGAGCGCGGTCAATCATCTCTTCCCTAAATGTGCTGTTCGGTGCGCTTTGAAATTCAGAGTTCATGTGCACTCGCTCTGCGAGATTCTTTGCTCTTACGTCAATGAATTTGAAACACATACGACGCTTTCGCTAAGCGTTTTATATTACATTGCCTGCGAATATTCTTTGCGATTAATTGGCGTCACGCGGCTTCCAAATAACTCAGTTCAAAGACCCGCAGATATCGGAATTAATTCACATAAATCGCTCCTGCACAACGAGAAGCAATTTCTTGGCGGCTATTTAATTCATCGAGCGTTAAACTCTATCTCTCTCTCTCTCTCCGGGGCGAAGCTTAGTCGAGATCGTTGAAATTACTAATTCATTATTTCCGTAAGAGACGTTATCGCACTCGAAACGCCATCGAAAGAGCGTCCGCGGAACGACGAATCATCGAACGAGCGAACGCGGTGTCCATCGGCCTTGATGAGTGCGGGCGAGTTTCGTTTTGGAGGAGAACATGTTTATTAACGTGACTAAAATTAGCAACATACCGAAATAGAGTCTATACATACTTTTTGATACGGCACCAGCCATGGTTAAAAGGTCAAGACATAAGTTGGCAACAGACACAACAATACGCCTTGCCTAGTTCACAGGCTTTTTCATGACGATGAGATACATCGGGGAGAAGATCTCAAGATCGCCACCCTTTTCGAGGTTGACCGCAGCCTTGAGGAGCATCGTATGCACTGCTTGAGTGCCCTTGGGCGCAAATCCGATGAACTCGAGGATACCAGTGAGGAGGTGCGTCAAGTACGCGGCGCGGCGCGCCGACTTCATCGCTTGTTGCCATGGCACGGCACCGAGCGTCGCGCGATCGAAGGTAAATTGCACTTCGAATCCAGCAGCCTTGGCGGCTTCGATGCAATCCTCAATCGTGCGCACTTCGGGCAGCGCGTTTCCTTCTGCGATACCATCGACAATGTCCACGTGCTTCTTGTTCTTCTTATCGTACTTGTCCGTACGGAGCCACTCGTACGATGCGAAGAGCGCGCCCGGCTTCAGCACCTCAAACACTTCCTTGTACAGGGCGGTGGTGTTGGACGCGTGGCATGCGGCTTCAATCGCGTATGCGCCGTCAAACTTGCGCCCTTTGAACACCTTGGAAAGATCCATAAAGTTACCTTGGACGATCTCCGTCAAGTGATCGACGCCTGCTTCCTTGTTCAGGGTCTTGCAGCGCCCCACTTGGTATTCATTGATAGTAATACCGGTGACCTTGCCGCCAGTCGCCTTGACGATGTTACGCATCGGGCCACCGACGCCGCAGCCGAGGTCGATAACGTTCATGCCTTCCTTCAAACCAATATTCTCCGCAATCGCTGCGCGCGCGGAAACGAACGCGCCGGGTCAGTCGCTAGATTATAGACGCAAAAAGACGTTTCTTATTCGGTTTCCACTTTGTGCTCTCGATCTTCGCTTCGCGTAACGCACCAACTTCCTGGCGGATGATGGAATCTTCAAAGCTTTCCCCTTTTTCACGCGCGGCGAAGTGGAAGCTTTCCCCCCAGCCGTACTCGTAGAAATCGGTGATGAGCGAATAGAACTTGTTCACAAAGTCCGGAGTGGACAGGATCTTCGAACCAACGCCCTTGCCGTCTTCTTGATCGAAGAAATCGTTGTACGACTGGATCCCGCGGTCCACCATGCTTTTCGCCATCGCGCCGGTTTTCCCACCAAACGAGTGCAGCGGGTTCTTGCGGAACCACGAGTATTTGATCGCGATGTACACCCCCGAAGAAATCGTAATCCCTCCGACGATGTATTGCACTTTCTTATCCTCCATCGCGCTCATGAAACGATCGGCCATCGCGAGTGTCTCTCTCGATGACGCCTCGTTGTCGTGCTCGAGCGCGGTGCGGTCGATCTCGCGCGCTGGTCGATCTCGCGCGTGTGCGCGTGCGTCGCGCGAGAGCGAGCGAGCGTCGAGCGAGCGACGGAGTACGGGGACTTAGAACTGTGCGTTGTCGATGTCCACCTCGACGTCGACGAACGGCGCGCGCGGACGTGTGCGCGTGAACGTCGCGCAAATCGCACTCGCACGTGTTATCCCGAGCGCGCGATCGAGGCGGCGCGGTCGCGGCGGCGCGCGTCGTGACGATGACGTCATCGCTTTTGATCCGCCGAAACGACGCGAACGACAGGGTCGTTTATGCGCGTGGTCGATCGAGGGTCGTGGACGAGTCGTGATGCGTGCGTGATGCGAGCGCATCGCCCGTGGCGTGTCGTCGGTGTCGAGTGGGCGGGGTGTCGTCACATCAATGCGTCATCACGAGTGATGAGTCATCACTCGTCAATCGTCAATCGTCCGTCGTCCCTTGACCGACCGATGATGGATGTACCCGACCGACCGACCATGGAATCGATCGATCGATCGAGGGTCTGCGCTAAAACCTAGCGCGACGTCCCGCGACGTCGCGCGCGCGCGCGAGCGAGAAAGAAGGATGGAGGAATGATGAATGAATGATGGATTGATGATTGACGACGAACACACGCGCACGCGGGAGAACACGACGACGGAAAAAACAAAACGATGATGGTGGCGAACAACAGAAAATAAATAAACGAGGACGATGACGACGGCGATGGCGACGTCGTGCGCACGTCGAGCGCGCATGGGACGAGTGAACGCGACGATGACGCGAGAGGCGACGCAGAACAGTTGGGGACGACGCGCGCGCGCGATGACGAGAATGGTACAAACGCACGCGACGACAAAGAGTGATGAAGGAAGAGATGTCGCAGTACTAGGAGGAGGCGCAGCAGGACTAACGGCGGCGTACTTTGCCGCCAAACGCGGAGCGCGCGTGACGGTGTACGAACGCACGAGCGAGTGCGGGAAGAAGATTTTAATGTCTGGCGGCGCGAGGTGTAATGTTCTCCCAGTGAGCGCGAATGTTGCGGACTTTGTGACGGAAAGTAATCCACGAGGTTTGAAGTCGGTGTTAGCATCTTGGTCGGTTGATCGGTGCAAGACCTGGATCGAAGACGACTTGCGCCTGGCGCTCGGTGTGGAGCACGAAACAAATAAGTACTTTCCCTTATCAAACTCGTCGCGGGAGGTGAGAGATAAATTAGTACAAGCATGTCAGCGCGAAGGCGTCAAGTTTCGATACGAGACCTCGATCGATGGAATCGTGCGCGCGCGCGATGGGACGAACGGATGGACGTTGCGCTTGCGTGGCGCCGCCGAAGAGCACGCGAGCGCCGTCGTGCTCGCTATGGGCGGCCTGAGCTTTCCTGCTGTCGGAACCGATGGTACGGGCTACACCATAGCAAAACGCGATTTGGGGCATGCGTTGTCTGAGCCCTATCCGGCTTTGGTGCCTCTCACTGGGACGCATCCCGGAGGCGAGCCCATGCCCGGAGTGAGCGCTGAGGTTGAATTGAAAGTTGCGGACGGCTCGTCCAAAAAGAAAGCAGCGCAGGCCAAACGAAAGGGCTTCTTATTCACTCATCGTGGATACTCTGGTCCTTCTGTTTTAGATCTTAGCCATCACCTTGTCAAGCCACTGGTGCGCGCCAATGAGCAGAAAGGTGGAAGCGATGCGGATCAAGAGTTTGATGAGCCCACGGCGGATTCGCCGACGCTCGTGATCAATTGGTGCGGAATCAAACGTGAAGAATGGCAAGAACGCATCACAGCGCCACCTGGCAAAGCGCTTGTTGTTAGTCGTTTGCGCGAGGCGCTGCCAACGCGACTCGCTGATGCTCTAGTGTCTGAAGCTGGCATCGACTCCCGTTGTAAAGTCGCCGAACTTAAAAGAGATGACCGCCTCAAGCTATTGCAAACCTTGACTGAGTATCAAATCCCAGTCAAAGGGCATCAAGGGTATCGTAAAGCGGAAGTGACTGGCGGAGGTGTCACTTTAGATGAGATAGACACCTCAAAGATGGAGTCACTCAAGGCACCTGGAATTTTTATGTGCGGTGAGGTGTGCGACGTCTTTGGCAGAATCGGAGGTTTCAACTTTTTCTGGGCGTGGACGAGCGGCCGATTAGCGGGAGTGAGCGCTGCGGATGCGGTGTTGGGTGGTGTAGATTCAAGAAATTAGATGACTATGCACAGTAGTAATAGCGACGACAGTGTAATAACAGCGCTCCAACTTGAAAGAATGTTTTGTAATTGAAATATCTACAGTAATGCTTTGTTGCGAGCCGGCGCACGTACGTCCTACGGCTTGGCGGACACTTTCACCATCGAGGGTCGAATCAGATTGCCACCAATCTTGTACCCCTTTCGAAACTCCTCCAGAATGGTGTCTTGTTCCACCGAATCGTCTTCCGTGCGCATGATGGCTTCGTGTTCATTTGGGTCAAACGGAGAGCCAACGCCCGGTACGAGTTGAAGTCCTTGAGAGAACAGAACGTCAACGAGCTGCTTGTGCATGTTTTGGTAACCGGTCAAGATCTTCTTTTCGCCTTCGGTCTCGCCTTTGATGTTCTTCGCCGCCAAATCAAAGTTATCGAGCACGGGCAACATGGCCTCGACGACTTTACCCTTGGCGGTGCTCGCCAGGACTTCCTTTTCCTTTATCGTGCGTTTGCGGAAGTTATCAAAATCGGCGTTTAGACGCAAGTATTGGTCCTTCACCGCGCCTACTTGATCTTCCATGCCGACGACTTTGGCATCGACGTTACCAATCTCAGTCTTGAGCGTGCTCAACAGCTGTGCAGCTTCATCGTTGTCGCTGATGACCATTTCGAGTTGCTTCAGCAGCGCTCTCAGCGTGCCTTCCTCAGCCTCGTCGGTCACCGCTTCCTCGACCTCGTCTTCGACGATTTCAACTTTAGGTGCCTCTCGCTGTCGCGCGCGCCGTATTCGTGTCAGTCTTTCGCTCGCGTACGCCGTCTTGACCCTACGCCCTGAGCCGTCGCATTCGCTTCCCCGTCGCTCGTCAACGAACGGTTCCATCGCCATCGACCTCGTTTCCTTCGCTCGTCATCATTCGCATCGTTTGTTTACCTCTTCTTCGTTCGCCCTCATCATCGTCAGCGACGCTCGTTCGCGTGCGATCATCTTCGTTCGCATCGTCTTCAGTCGTCGTCCGTCGCCATTCGTCCTCCTCCTCGTCGTCGTCGTCGTCGTCGTTCGTGCGCGCGCGAGCGCCACGACCTGCACGACCGCCATCGTCTTCTCCACCCCGAGTGTGCGCCGCGAACTCGTGCGCGACGACGGGTGTGCCGGTCGAGCGCGCGATCGGCGATGGACGTCGTCCGTCGTCGGTCGCGCGCCGTCCCCCGTCGATGGTCGTCGGTGGTCGACGTCGTCGACGAGTCGTGATCAGTGATCAAGTGAGAGTGATCACCGAGCACCGAGCACTCGAGCACTCGCGTGGTGTGCGGTGTGTGTACGTGTTGAGTTGTGACTCGTCATCGTACACCCCCCCGACATCGATCGCCATCGGTGATCGATCGCACGCGTCGATCGGTCGATCGATCGCACGCGTCGATCGATCGATCGACGAATACGACGACCGTCGACGGACTAGAACTCTAGTCCGTCGACGGACTTTCCGTCCGTTCGTCCGGGCGTGCGGACGACGGACGACGGACGACGGACGACGGCGTGACGCGAGAGCGAGGCGAGGGTGACGAACGAGGACGACAGGGAAACGCGCGGGCGAGCGCGCGATGACGAAAAACGCGTTCGCGTTCGCGTTGGACGACGACGAACGACGGGCGCTGACGCTGAGCACGCTCGCCGGGCTGGCGACGACGGCGGGGGCGGTCATTGGGGTGTGCAAGAAACCAGACGCGCGAAGCTTGGCGTTGTTGCTCGGCGTCGCTATCGGGGTGATGACGTCGCTCTCATTCGTTGAATTATACATCAATAAAGTCATCGAACACGGGGTGGTGACGATCACCATAGCGGCGGGGTGCGGAGCGGGGGCGTACGCGTGCGCGGCGCCGTGCCTGCCCAACATCGAAGGGCGAGGAGAGGACAAGGCGCGAGGAGATAAACCAAACGATGGAAGCGTGGGAGGAATAAGTAAAGCGCGATTATTAAGACTTGGGATATTGATGTCCATCGCGATGACGCTGCATAACTTACCAGAAGGGTTCGCGGTGGCGTGCGCGTCATTCACGAGCGTCGGACCTACCATGGCGTTCGCTATTGGAATGCATAATATTCCAGAAGGTATCATCACCGCGGCGCCAGTGTACGCGGCGACGGGGAGTAGAGCACGAGCGGTGTTGATCGCCACGGCGAGCGGGTTATCAGAACCCATCGGTGCGCTTATCGCATTGAAGTTTATGAAGCCATATTTAACTCCAGAGCGTTTGGAACATCTGTTGGCGGCTACGGGTGGGATCATGGTTGCCGTGTGCGCCCTGGAGCTCTGGCCCGAAGCAAAAAAGTGTGGGCATAGTGATCAGATGTATCGTGGGATTATAGGCGGTGCGGTGCTCATGCTTCTTACGCTCTACATGGGTGCGTAGTTAGGCTCACCGATGGTGTACAATACAATCGCTGAACATTTAGTTTACACGCTAAAATTGTAATCTATATCACTACTTTTAGTATAAGTACAAGTACAACAAGTACAACGATCAAGAATTATTGGTCTCCATCAATCGGCTTCGATGGCGCTTGACCTACTGACGCGTCACGCAGACGAAAAATGTTACGCGTGCTCGGCGCGAGCATGGATTCGCAACAAGCGTCCTTGTTGTCAACAGGAATTGCGTGTGCCACACTGCGAATGATCTTCTCGTGTCTGACATTCTCCATATAAGTCTTCCAAGTGTTTTCATTATGTTTGGTCCCAAAACCGCCATTCCAGGCGGCGTCTTCGTGCGCAAACGTGAGAAGCTGCGGCAACTTGATTTTGGATTCCAACTCGCGTCTGTGTGAAATCGATGAGCTCACAGTTCCCCGTTTCGACGTGGCGATGCCTTCAAACAGTAAGAGCTTTTGTTCAGCATCTACGCTGTTAATCAAAGAGACACTGTGGGATGATCCTAGAAATCCGACGCGAATATCCTCGATGTCTTCCTCGAGCAACACTTTCGCCTCGCTGAGCTCACGAACGAAACGCTTCAAGCATAAACAGTCCGCTTTGAACCGCTTGTATTCAGCGTAGCCCTGACGGTCGATTATCATTCGCGAGAACTTGTTTTGTAGATCCATCGCACCATCCTTTTTTAACAATTTCTGGAAAGTAACCGGTCCGAGCTCTTTGAGTAAACGTCGACGCTGCGCCTCGTTGCGAGCGTCAAGAAGACGAACACCCAGGTCTTCGATAGCAAACATCACAACTCGACGGAATGACAGGGCACTGCAACCCGCGCTGTACTCGCCCATTAGTTTGATCATGCTGACGTAAACGCTGCACAGCTGCGGTTTCATCAGCAACTCTTCGAGCGCGGATTTGAAAATGTGCGCTAAAACGTGTTGAGAGTAAACACCATACATCACCATCTGCTTAACGAGAATCTGAAACACGTGCTCATCGAGCTTCAGATTGGCGAATGTTGAAGCCATGACAAGTAGCTGATTGTTATGACGTTTATCAATTGGTTGCGCCGTGAGTTTTGATAAGTCTGTGGGATGCTCGTTAGTGGGATGTCCAAATGCGCCGCTTCCGCAAATGTACAGCATGCCTCCTCCTCGGGCGACCACATATGTGGACGATTTCGATGCATAAACCTGCTCAGCTTTCACCTTAAACAAAGGATTACGCTCAATTTCATCTATTTGAGATTTCTTCATTTGTTCGCGTTCAGACGGAGAGATAATAGGCTGTAAAAGTGTGGGCTGAGTTGATGCCCTGATTGAGCCATTACCCAACTGCCCGAAGTTATTCGAACCGCATACATACACGTCTCCAAGAGTAGTGAGCATGGCTGTGTGAAGATCGCCCGCTGCGACTTGAACGACACATACGCTAATCATCGATGAAACCAGTGTGACGGACGTGCATCCTTCCGTCACATTCACGCCAAGTTGACCACAGGAACCAGCACCGCACACATACACTCGGCCAACTTCTGAGAGTATAACTGTGTGAAATTTACCTGCGACGGCTTGAACGATACGGTAACGTTTTCGTTTCGCACCAGCTTCACCGTCGTTGGTCGAGCTCGCGGTCGACTTTTCGAGACGATGACGCTCGGCTTCGAGGAATTCGAACTCCGTCAAGTTTACGTCAATTTTATCCGGAATCCCGCCAAGGAGATCGTCATGAAACAAACGACGCGGGATGAACACGTTAGAAGTATCGTTCGTGCCTAGTTCACCGTGTTTATTCGACCCACATCCGTACGCATATCCTTCGTCGGTGACTAGCACGGTGTGATCGCCTCCGCACGACACCGCCGTGACATTTAGCTTGCTCATTGCCATGACGAGTTTGGGCTTTGCGTAGTTTATGCCGTCACCGTGGCCAAGTTGCCCTCGCTCACCCGATCCAAACGTGTAAACTTGAGCAGTCATAGTCAGAATCGCCGTATGTGATTCCCCAGCGGCGCAGGCGATGACTTTTGTCGTGGCGTTGGTTATCCAATACATCCATCGTGGCACTTCGTGCACGCGATTCACACCACCTTCGCCCTGTCCAGTGCACCCGTCGCGATCTGTTCCCCACGTCAAGCACTCATTGGCGACCGTGACTATGACCGAGTGCCTTCCTCCACCGGCGACGTCCATCGCCCTCGTGTTGCCTACTGAATCGAGCGCTACTGGAATGCTCTGCGCTCCCGTTGTGTCCAGTCCCAACTGACCGTACTTGTCCGAACCGAGCACGAGCACGCGTCCTTCGTGTTCAGTATACGTCGGATCGACGGCTTCAAGCGTTTCCGGGTTAGATTCTAACAGTATCAGCGCGTGATCGTCCCCTCCGGCCACCTTCTTCACTCTTGACCCAAACGGTAGCTCCAACGGAATCGGTTTCACGTATCGATGCAAGTGCGGCGGTACCCCTCGCGAGTTCTTCAGTCTCGTCTCTAACATTTCCACCCTTTGCTCGCTCGTCGCGTCGTTCCCAAACTCTCTTCCAGAGAACAACAAATCAAAATAATTCCCAACGCCGAGTTCGACGTCGTCTTCTCCCTCTTCGTCCGTCGTCGTCGCCTCATCGGTCTTCGTCGTTGAAACACCCACGTCGTCGCGCGCCGCGACATTCGTCTTCGTCTCGTCCGTCTCACCCTTGTCCTCGCCCTCGTCATCGTTCGCCTCGTCGTCGTCTTTAACGTCTTTCACGTGCGTTCGATGCAGTCGTAGTTCCTCGATCGCGTCTGGGTCTTGAAACCCCACGCCCGTTCTCTCGCGGTGTTCGATGGTGTGAATCGTCTCCAGAAACTTTTGTTTCACCGCGTCATCCGCGGTGTATCGCAACACGCGCAGTCCCCAGGCGTTGACGTCGTCGCCCCCAGTCGCGTCCTCGCGCGCGTTCGTTCGTTCGTTCGACATCGCGCGTTCGACGCGACGGCGGGCGACGACCGTCACCGTCCGCGTTCCGTTCTCGCGCGCGCGCACGTTCGATTGTGGACATTCGACGTTCGATTGTGGACATTCGACGTACGATTGTGGACATTTGAAGTACGATCGTGGACATGTGACGTACGATTGTGGACATTCGACGTGCGATCGTGGACATTCGACGTTCGATCGTGGACATGTGACGTTCGATCGTG
>Ga0222712_10002464_pt1 | contig 21162 bp, 22 predicted proteins | sample C33_657DmetaG_FD_165043 | JGI IMG/M metagenome (GOLD analysis project Ga0222712, IMG submission 165043) | Estuarine water microbial communities from San Francisco Bay, California, United States - C33_657D | ecosystem: Environmental > Aquatic > Marine > Unclassified | place: USA: California... | reverse complement strand
AAACACACACGACGGATATAGAACTTTCCTGTATTTTGCTGACGAAACAGCATTATCCTTTTTTAAGCTCAATTGGCCCGTAATGTATAAGCATTAAACTGATAAATAGTTATAACAGGAGATTGTTATGACTATATCAGTTAAGATGGTCAATGACCAGATTAAAAAGATCAGCGAAACTAACACCCTTCTAGACATGTTGCTAGAAGTTGAAAAGGTGTTAGATAGCTGTGATCTTTATGCATATAAAAACTGGCAAAAAGGCGAAGTACTAGAAGGACCGGCGCTAGAGCGCCATTGGGTAAACGTAAAGTTGCTTTACCCTTACGATCAAATGCCTGATCCCGAAGGTGCAAAAAGATTACTAGCACGTCAGTGCATGGTCGAATTTAAAAAAGATACGCTACTAACTCCTGTTAAAGTTAGAACATTTGACGATGTTGAAGTAGATGTTCGCCCAGATGGCAGCACACGTTATAAGACTAGAACTGAAAGCCATCCAGTATGGGTCGTCGAACTAAAAATTCCTCGCAGATATGTTGATGAATTCTCGACAGCAGTTATAGAAGCTGATGAAGATTCATATGTTGATACAGAAGATACTAATACTGAAACTGCTCTTCAATCACAGCAAATGGTAACGCCCCCAGGACAACCTGAACAAGGAGCAGTATAATGTCTCTTAAAGAAGGCGATTTAAAGAATGTTGTTCTTAAGAAAATCAGCATCGACGAGTTTGAACCTAAGACAGGCGATGCAAAAGATGTATTGGTGATGGGTTTTCAAGTAACTGAAAGTAATGTTGGCGATGACTTATATGGTTTCCTAAACGGCTCAACAGTTGAGATTAGAGACATTGAAGTAAGTCCAAATCCAAACGATGATGGTTTCTACATGGTATTTGTTGAACTTGATAGAAACGAGTCTGTTGTAGAAACTATAAACATCTTACTTAAAGATACTGCAAGGCTTGCAGGTGATTTAAACTGGGAAGCTAAAACATATCTAAATGATGATTTCCTTCCTCTGTCTGAACAAGAAATTTATCAGTATATTATTACAGATCCAAATAACTATATGACAAGAGAAGAATTTGAATCTAATCGAGCAGTTGAAGAAGCAAAGCGATTAGAAGAAGAACAGCGTTTAGCTGAAGAAGCTGCCGCCCAAGACACAAGTAATAAGATTTTAGAATTTTTGAGAGATAGTAATTTATTACAAGCTGGTATCAACGAAGGCCGACTAGTATTACAAGATTCTAGAAATGTAATTGCTTTAGAGCTTGTTGACTTTGGACCAAGCAGTGAAGTAATGTCAAAGCACGGCATACAAGAAAGTGCTATTAAATTTGATTTTGATAAAGTGCTCTTTGGTAAATTAAAAGGAATGTTAGGTGAAATGGCAGCATTGCCAATTGATCATTATGTTGTTATCTATAATCCTTCCAAACAAGATAACATTCTAATTGCTAAGGCAATTTAAATTTACTAAGGAATATTTTATCGACTAACACAAACAGGAGTATTTGAGCCATGATGTGGTTGTTCTTTTGGGTCATAGGAAAAATACCAGCAACATTTTGGCTAATAATGTCTGTTGTTGGTATCGCCAGTTTCTTTGCCGCTGGTATCTTAGGTAAGCTACCACCCTTTAAAGCGTATGCATTTTTTATAAAACCATTAAGCATTATAATGACTGTGCTGGGTATTTACATGTACGGCGGCGCCAGTATCAATGATCATTATCAAAAATTAATTAAAGAGTACGAACAGAAGATTGCTGTAGCAGAAGAAAAAAGTGCGGCGGTTAATACAGTTATAGAAGAACGAGTTAAGTATCAAACTAAGGTTATAAAAGATAACCAAATAGTTTATCAAGATAGAATTATCGAAGTAGCTAAAGAAGTCAATGGTCAATGCAAGTTAGATCCTAGAGTTGCTGAAATACTTAACGGTGCTTCAATATATCCTTTGGTTGGTCCAAATACCGATACAACCAAGAAGGAGGTTAAATGAATAAGTTATTTTTAATTCCGTTGTTAATTGTCTTATCCGGTTGTGCAACTAAAGTTCCTGTTGCCATGAAATTTCCTGCCGCGCCTGAAAGTTTGCTAATTACATGTAAGAACCTCGAACAGGTAAAACCTAATGAAGAACAACTAAGCGAAATGCTCAAAGTGGTTGTTACAAATTATGGTCAATATCACGAGTGCAGAGCAAAAGTTGAAGCATGGATCGAATGGTATAAAAGCCAAAAAGAAATTCATGATTCAGTTACAGGCAAAGGAAATTAATTAGATGAGCAAATGGTTTTTTGAATTGTTTGAACAAAAGGCAGCAAACACACTTAAGCTGATGTTTATGGACACCCAGAGATTAATTTCTGAGTCTGAAAATGAGATAGCAAAATGGGAAGCTCTTATCAAAAACGAAAAAGAGTTTCTATCTAAAGTAGTAGCTAAGAATCAAGCACTAGCTATTGAACGTGCTAAGTTAGCTAGAAAAGAAGCTGACGAGAGACTTAAAGAAATTGCCGCGGCAACAAACCTAGCCACAAAGTATAAAAGATGAACAGAACCAAAGAAGAAATTGTAGCAGCCATTATTGAGCAGCTAGACGAAAAAGTTGCACCAATGGTCGACCAACATGGCGGCATTGTTAAATTCATTGATTTTGACACGGACAATGGTTATGTTGAATTAATGCTCAGTGGATCATGCAGTGGTTGTGCTGGTAGCAGTATGACACTTAAGTACGGCATTGAAAATCTACTAATGCATTATATTCCTGAAGTAAAAGGTGTTGTTGGTCATCATGATCCTGACTCGATGAGTCAGCCATTCTTTCATTCTAATTTATTCAATCCAACATTTGATCGTTGACAACTGTACTAGTTGACTATATAATAGTATAATGGACTATTATCATATACTAGGCATTAATAAATCATCTTCTCCAGAAGAAATAAAACAAGCCTACAGAAAACTCGCAATGAAGCATCACCCTGATCGAGGAGGTGACGAAACCGAGTTCAAAAAAATTAATGAGGCTTACGATGTTCTAGGCAATCCCGAAAAACGCACAGCGTATGATAATCCACAACGACAGTCTTGGGGACAACAATTCAATCCTGGTGAACCGTTTGATTTTGAAGATGTTATGCGACACGCTCGTAATGTGTTTAATGAGCGGCAACAACGTCCTAGAAATCCAGATGCAATCACTGATGTAACAATCAGTTTAAGCCAAATATTTTCTGGCACCGATATGTTAGTTGACGTTGGTTATACAAGAGAAGTGATTTATATAAATCCTGGAACACGACAAGGAACAAAGCTAAGGCTAAAAGGTAAAGGTCCGAGGCGATATAAAGATATGGAACCAGGGGATTTAATTGTCCGTGTTAACTTTGATATTCCTGAAAATACAGCAATCGATGGTAATAATTTTTTTGTTAAACTAGATATTAATGCCCTCGAAGCTATAGTTGGTACTACGTTAGATTATGCTCATCCATCAGGAGCAGATCTAAAAATAACAGTTCCAGCAGGTACACAAAATAATACTAAACTTAGATTACGTGGTTATGGCATTCCAGATTCACATACTAGAAATAATGGAGATATGTTTGTTATAGCCAACGTTTTTATACCAAATGTAACTAACCCTAAACACATCGAAGAATTAAATAAAATTATTGAAGGCAGGTAAAATTAATGAGCAATAACACACAAGTTGAAAAGATCATTCATAATGCGGCTTCTTTCGCAACAGAAAAAGGTCATGAATATATTTGTCTTGAACATCTTACATTATCACTTTTTGAAGATGAAGATATTATCAGTCTTTGTAAGAACCTAAAGGTTGATCATGATCAGATTATAGAAGACTTAAAAAACTATTTGAATGACCCTGAGAGCAATGGGCTAGTTCCAAGTAATGGTACTAAAGGATTACCTAAGAAAACTGTTAGTTTAGATCGTGTAATACAGCGTTCGCTAGCTCAAGTACTTTTTACTGGTCGTGATAGATTGAGTCCTATTGATGTATTAGTTAGCATACTAACAGAGGACCAATGTCACGCAAAATATTTTTGTGAAGTAAATGGCTTAGATAGAAATAGTATTCTTCAGCATATTGATCAAAAGTCTAAAACAGAAGAAAATAAAGAATTGCTAGCTGAATACACAACTAACTTAAACGAAGAAGCACTTAAGAGTAGGATTGATCCTCTTATTGGTCGACACGAAGAAGTTAGCGACTTGATTCATGTTCTGGCTCGCCGTAAGAAAAACAATTGTATTCTAGTAGGCGAACCTGGTACAGGTAAAACTGCAATCGCAGAAGGTCTTGCTAAGAAGATTGTTGAAGGTGAAGTCCCAGACATTCTTAAGAACAAAGTTGTTTACAGCTTAGACATTGGTAACTTGCTTGCTGGTACACGTTACCGAGGTGACTTCGAAGAACGCATCAAGGGCGTACTGCAAACACTAGAGTCGAACCCAAACACTATTTTGTTCATCGACGAAATTCATATGATTATGGGTGCGGGCAGTGCAGGCGGCAGTAGTGTTGACGTTGCTAACTTGATTAAGCCAGTTCTAGGCAAAGGACGTTTGCTAACCATTGGTGCAACTACACCTGATGAATTCGCAGACAGCTTTGAAAAGGATCGCGCACTTATGCGTCGATTTGCTCGACTCGATATTGAGCAAACATCAGTAGAAGATACAAAACTCATTGTTAAAGGTCTTAAGAGTTATTACGAAGAATTCCATGATGTTTCATATGACGATAAGGTCTTAGAGAAGAGCGTAGAACTTGTTGACCGTTATGTAAAGACCAAATACTTTCCTGATAAGGCGCTAGATGCTGTTGACGCCGCTGGTGCCGCAGTTAAGCTACGCGGAGAAAAAACTGTTCTTCTCAAAGACATTGTCAACGTAGTTGCAAAGACTAGTAAGATTGGTGTCGATGTTATTGATGTTGAAAGCACAACAGGTTATAAGAATCTAGACAATAGAATCAAAACTACTGTGTATGGTCAAGACAATGCTGTTGACAAAATTGTAGAATCTATTCTTGTTAGCAAGAGCGGACTACGTGAACCCAACAAGCCCATTGGTAGCTTCTTATTTGTAGGTCCAACTGGTACAGGTAAAACTGAAACAGCACGTACATTAGCAAATGAGTTGCAGGCTAAACTTGTCAAGTTTGATATGAGCGAATATCAAGAGCGTCATAGTGTGGCTAAACTAATTGGTGCGCCTCCTGGATATGTAGGTCATGCTGAAGGCAAGATGGGGCAAGGACAACTTATTGCGGCTGTAGAAGATAGTCCTAACTGTGTGCTACTGTTAGACGAAGTTGAAAAGGCAGCACCGGAAGTGCTACAGGTCCTTCTACAGGTTATGGATGATGGACGACTAACAAGTGCTACAGGTAAGACTGTAGACTTTACTAATGTCATTCTTATTATGACATCTAACTTAGGCGCAGCCAATGCAGAAAAGCGTAAGATTGGTTTCGGCGACAGTGTCAAGGCTGGCGAAATCAACAAAGCTATTGAAACTTTCTTCACACCTGAATTTAGAAACCGTTTAGATGCTGTTGTAGAGTTTAGTAAGCTAGACAAGGATATGATGCTTAAGATTGTTGATAGACTAGTGCTTGATACAAACAAGCTACTAACAAGCAATGATAGTAGTGTACGTATTAACATTACAGAAATTTGTCGACAGCAACTAGCCGAAGATGGTTACGAACCAAGCATGGGCGCAAGACCATTAAAACGTGTGTTTGAAGAAAAGATTAAAAAGCCGCTTAGTAAAAAGATACTGTTTGATAATCTTAATTCATGTAAAGTAGAAATTAATTATGATAAAGAAACAAGCTCCTATAATTTCTCCGTCGGAAGTTAAAGTACTCAAAAAGAAGGCAATAGGTTTTGATCTATTGCCTTCTAATAGTATCTATTTTAGACGCTATCCTTATAAGGTAGTGTTTAATCTAAAGTTTGATCCTACAAAAAAATATAGGGAACAACTTTTAAATTTTAAATTAGATTTAACAAATTTCATAGAAGATGTACTCAAATATCCTACTAGACAATTAATTTCTTCTGAACTGCCAAGTCTTTTTATAAAGGACTACAAAGATTTGCTATTAACAATATCAATGTATAAAGATGTTGTGCATCAAGTATGTGGGCCAATTTCTACAGAACATTTAAATTTATTGTTTTCTAGCAACTATAAATGCCAAAGTAAGGATAGGCTTTGGTATAATATGTATGATTGCAAAATTGAAACTTGGCTACCTATGCGCTATCGACACAGTTATGTATCACCTAGCAAAGAGGATGCAGAAGAAATCAAATCAGTTATCAACTATATTAAAGATAACATAAATGCTCATATTCCAAAACATTGGACTGGACGCTACACAACTACAATATATTGTAAATTTGATGAGTTTATAGAAATTTTACCGTTCTTACGGTTAAGTTATCCAAAGCACACTATGCTAATTACAAAAGCAATACTCAATAGCTAAGTGATAAATATATTGAAATAGCTACCGGGAATCACTATGCCAATCAATCGTAGAAGTGTAACAATAATGAGTGCCACAGGCACGGAAATGAACAAATACAGCGAAACCGTCAAGGGTGATAGTTACTACGGCTATACGGATGGCTACCATACAATTCAAGTAACGTATAACCAATATGTTGGCCGTTTAAGGCTACAAGGTACATTGAGTCTGAACCCAACAAGTTCTGATTGGTTTGATATTATTGCAACTACTACAAGTGGTACTAGTTGGAACGCATCAGGTTACGTACAATTTAATAGCAACAATCCTGCAGATCTTTCTGAAGCATACAGTTTCCAAGGAAACTTCACATATATTCGTGTATATATGGACCGTGAACACATAGGTGATGGAGAAACATATGATTCATCCTACGGTCAGATTAGTCGAGTTATTCTATCTAGCTAAAAGTGATAAATAGTTGTAATTAACAGCTATATTAACTTTGCTGATAGGATGGCAGATGGCAAATACATTCATAGATTTAAACGATACCCCTTCTGATTATACTGGGTTTGGCTCTAGATTCGTAAGAGTCAATGCCAATGCGACCGAACTAGTTTTTGGGCAAGTTGAATTAAATGATTTAGCCGATGTTCAAACCAATGCAGCCTATGTACCTAGTGCAGGTCAAACTTTAATCTATAGCGCAGCCGCTGGTGTATGGCGTCCAGGTTCTCTTGATGTTTACAGCGCAGGAAACGGTTTAAGCAAAAGCGCATTAACACTTAATGTTGCAGCCGGCACCGGTGGCGGTTTAACGTCAAATGCAAACGGTGTGTTTATCACCGATATTTCCAATGTTTCGGGTACATGGGGTAATACAAGTTATATTCCGGTAATTACGGTTAACAGTAAGGGTCAAATCACTAGTGTAACTCCTACTTTATTGACTGCTACTCAAGCTACAACAATTACTAATTCATTTGTAGGTAATGTTAACGGTACATCAGGCCAGATCAGTGTCGTGGGCGGTAAAGGAAATAATTCAAACGCCACACTTAATCTTGTTGCTACAGGCGTAACAGCAGGTACATACGGTAGCGCGACCCATACCCCAAGAATAACTGTAGATACATACGGAAGAATACAACAGGTTGATACTGTTGAAATTACTGGCGCCGGTGCCGGTGGCAATGTTACTTCATCACTTGGCTTCTCAAAAATTACTGTTGCTGGTCAAACTCAAGTAGCTGCCGAAGTAGCAGAAGATACTTTAACACTGGTTGCTGGTACTGGGATTTCTATTACAACAAATGCAAATGCTGATTCAGTTACATTTGCAACTAATGTTTCATTTTTAGCTGCCAATGTTGCAAACAATATCGACGTTGCTGATTTGCGAGACGTTGATGCTTCAGGTATTACTAATGGACAAGTATTAATTTGGAATAGTAGTACAAGCAAATTTGAAGCCGGCAATATGTCTGGAGGCGGCGGCAGTAATGTTGACCTAACAGATTTTAGTATAACAACAGCAAGCCCTAGCGGCAACGGCTCATTAACATATAACAATGCAGGTGTGTTTACATTTACGCCGGCGGCAGTATCAGCAGTAACACAAAGTCTAAGCTGGAACGCATCAACTTATAATTTAAGTATCAGCGGCGGAAATAGTGTTGACTTAAGCGTACTAAAAGATAACACTGATGCACAGACATTAAGTCTTAGCGGTAATACTATTACTATCAGCGGTAGTAACAGTTCAGTTAACTTAACTTCAGTATTAAGCAATGTTAGTGGCGGTGGTGCTCAAACATTAAGTTTAAGCGGCAATACTATTACTATCAGCGGTAGTAATAGTTCAGTTAACTTAACCACAGCATTAGGAAATGTTGCTGGAAATTATGGCAACAGCAATGTTGTAACACTACTAGGAAATGTTAGTGCAAATATTGTTCCAAGCTCAAACAATCTTTATAACTTAGGTAATTCTTCAAATAGATGGAAAGAACTATACCTATCTGGTAATACTATCTACATTGCTGGCCAAACATTAAGCGGCGATGCTAAATTAAAATATAATGGCTCAAACATAGCAACAGAATCGTATGTTACCAGTGCAGTGTCTGGTGCAGCCGGTAACTACGGAAATTCTAATGTTGCGTTATACTTGAGTGATAATAGCTATGCCACACAAACATACGTTACCACTCAAATCAATACATTAACAGCTGGTGCACCAGCGGCTTTAAATACACTAGCCGAAATAGCTAATGCGCTGAACAATAGTAACTCAACACTTGCTACTGTAGCATTTACAGGTAATCATTCGAGTCTATCAAATAGACCAACAATGAGTCTTGCATCAAATACATATTTGTTATATGACGGCTCAAATGTTAACTTATCGAGTGTAATTGGTCAGCAAGGTATTCAGGGTAACACTGGTGTAAGTGTAGCATCAGGTACTGTAAATGGTAGCGGCAATTTAATACTAACGTTAAGCAATGCGTCAACGGTAGATGTTGGTAACGTTCGAGGTACTAACGGTACTAACGGTACTAACGGAGCCAACGGTATATCCGTAAGTAATGCATCGATATCGACAAACAATTTAATCATTACACTAAGCAATTCAACTACAATTGATGCAGGTAATGTTCGCGGACCAATTGGTCCACAAGGTTTACAAGGTGATGGTAATGCAGGTATTGCTAATGCCACAGTAGCAGGTAATAACAATCTAATTATTGGCCTAGTAAACGGCACATATGTAAATGCAGGTAATGTACGTGGCGCAATTGGACCACAAGGTAATGCGGGTACTAACGGTGTTGGTATTACTAGTGTAAGTTTAGTAAGTAGCAACTTAGTACTGAACTATAGCAACACATCATCACAAGATGTTGGCAACATTCGTGGTCCACAGGGTAATGCGGGTACTAACGGCGTAAATGTTTCTAGTGCTACAGTTAATGTTGGCGGAAACTTAATCCTAACATTAAGCAATGCCGCAACTATTGATGCAGGTAATGTACGTGGTACAAACGGAACCAATGGTGCTAATGGAATACAACTAGCAAATATAAGTGTAACATCAAACAGTGCTAGTGGAAATGGATCATTAACCTATAGCAACGTAACAGGTGTGTTTACATTTACACCTGCACTAGGTTTAACAACTACTGGTGTAAGTGCAGGCACATACGGTAATGCTACTACTATGCCACAATTTACTGTTGATACTTATGGTAGAATCACAGGCGTAAGCAATATAGCAATCAGCGCAGGCGGTCCAGGAGATATTGAAGGAGTTACTGCCGGCACAGGTTTAAGTGGCGGCGGCACAAGTGGAACAGTTACATTAAGTTTAGGTACTAGCGGTGTAACACCAGGTACTTATGGTAATGCTACAACCACTCCACAATTCACAGTTGATACTTATGGTAGAATTACAGGTGTAACTAATGTATCTATTAGTGGTGGAGGCGGAGGTTCAGGAGACATCACTAGTGTTGTAGCAGGTAACGGTCTAATTGATGGTGGACTTACTGGCGATGTTACTCTTAACGTGGGCGCTGGCGCAGGTATTACTGTAAACTCAGATAACATAGCATTAACCAGCAATATTATCACAACAGGTGCTAAGACTTATGGTAGCGCATCGTTGATACCACAGATTACTATCGACACTTATGGTCGTGTAACCAGCGTCAGTAACGTTTCAGTGAGTGGTGGAGGTGGTGGTAGCGGTGCAACTATCCAAAGATTTAAGTTAAACTATAGCACTTCAGGAACACTAGCAAACACTAGCAACTTGTCGAGCGGTATTTCTAGCGTTACTATTGATAGTGCTAGTGGTGGTGAAGTTACTGTGTCATTTACAGGTTTCCGTTATCCACCTGGCGGCATTATGCTTTATGGATATGATAGAACTAATAACAAATATCTAATTTCTAACTTAGAAACTACAATGGGACAAAGAGAAGTTCCGGGCGGCGGCTCAGCAGGATCTCCCACAGCGTTTGATGGTGCGACCAGCGACGCCGTTGTAAAACTAAAACTTAGAGAAGCTGAAACAGGAGCCAGTCGTGCCTTTGGTACAACCACACATGCTTGGATCCAGTTTGTGATGTATGATTAAGGATTAGCATGGCACTGATTAATTACAAATCTAGTCAGATTAGATTAAACATTCCTAACAAGGTTCTGGCTGTCTCTGTATCCAGTGTTGCAGGCGAAAGTTATTGGGATTATGCAAATGGCGCGGCCGACCTATGGTATTCGGGCGTAGGTACAAAAAAATATTACCAATGGACCGTTACTTTTAGCGTAACATCACAGTCACATGGTAGTCATTTAACTCGCGATGACTTTACTTACAATGGTTTAGATATTGTTGTAGGTGATTGGATTGCGGGCGCAACCAGTGGCCAATGTCTTAAAATTATAAGTATCACATCAAAGACTGCAAACACCGTTACTTGTGTTGTTGAAGATTGGTTACGCTATAATACTTTTAAGAGTGCTACTGGTAATGGTATTTTTAATACGGGCTCAGCAGTAGTTTTTAGTTTAAATGAAAACGGATTGCCATTACTTGATCCATTACCGGGTACTGTAAGCACAGACTTTTATCCTACAGTAATGAGTAGGTTTCAATATTTAAATCCTCTACTAAACTATGTACTAGAACAAGACAGTCACGGGTTTAGCAAAGGCGATGTTATTGCTGTAACAGCAAATGGTTTTTCTGTAGCTAATACAATTACCATGGACAAGATGATTGGTACTGTAATTGAGACCGGTCCTGGACCAAACTTCTTTATGATATCGCCTAATAATCGTATCATTGATTTTGAGCCTAGCATTCCAGGCAATCAGGGCGATTATATCTATATAGATACCGATGGTGATCTAACTGCCAGTGACACCACTGGCAAAATTGTTTTCTTAAAGATACAGGATGCTATTAGTACAGAAATAGTAGGCACAGTTGATAATCCAACAGTTCCAAATGGTCATCAAATTGCATTAAACGGAACCATTGTTACATTTGCAGGCACCGGTGGTGCTAATGCCAATATTAATCAAATGGTATCAACCATTAACTCGAACACCAGTAATCATTACGTAACTGCTTCTAGTGTACCAACATCAACAGTTATTACCAGTGATGCAGCTAATACAATCTACGGTCTAGTTGGTGGATTTGTTCCCTTTAGTGCGTACATAAGCAGTGGCAGCGGAAATACTCTAATTAACTTTACCACTGATACAGGAGGCCAAGCTGCTTATGGATTATCAGTAGGTGTCCCAGTTGATATGGCAGCTGATATTAATGCAGCCAACATAGCAAACTTAACTGCTACAGCTACCACAACAGCATTAACATTGTCTGAAGCCAATGGTAACTCAATAACTATAACAAACGCTAATGCTGATGCAAATGGTTATACTTTTGTTGGCGCAGGCAACGTATCTGGTCTTCCTCAATCAGTTAGTGCAACAGGTTCTAGAAAACTTGTGCTATCTAGAAGTGATGGCGGCGAAATTTTAATTTACGAAGGCACAGAATTTTTCCGTGTTGGCACCGGCGTAGCTAGTGGACATAATGGTATGTATCCACTAGCGATGAATATCGAACGTGGATTGAGAAGTGCAGGCACAAGCGTGGTAGCAAATATTGCCGCTAGAGATGCGCTGAATCCACAGACAGGCGACCAGGCTTATGTTCTAAATGCAGGCAATGGTGAATGGGGCTTATATGTTTATAACGGCACCAGTTGGGTGCAGGTAGCTAATGCAGATAGTGCAACTACTGATGCTAAAACTATGACCACAACATTTACTATGCCGGCAGTAGGTTTTGGCAATAGTACAACAAATACATTAGGTAATATTAGTCCTGGACGTAAAATTATCAGTGTAAGTTTTGAAGTACACTCAGCATTTAGTGGTTACACAGGCAATGTTATTCCTAATATTGAAGTTGGTACACTAGGATCAGCCGCTGAATTTGTATCGTCATCTACTAATGATTTGACTGACGGTACAGAATTTTACGTAAATCCAGAGTACGTTTACCCAGCAAACAGCGGTCAAGACCTTCAAATACGTGTTCGTTGCAACCACTATCGTGCAACCTCAGGAAACGTTACAATTAAACTTACTTACGTATAAAATCACCAATTATGATAAATATCAGTAACGATTTTCAGTCGTTAAAATTAAAATAATACGTATTATTAGGAGAAACAAAAATGGCTGATATTAAGAACTTTGGTATCAAAGGTCTTGCAGCTGATGTCCAAATGGGCAAGAGCGGTGGTCGTTTAAAGTACGACGCCGCTAATAACCGTTTTGATTTCACGCAGAGTAATGGCTCTACACTCGAAGACGTTCGATTTGGTACAGTCAAATCAGGTGCGTGGAATGGCACAGCAATTAGTACACAATATGGTGGTACTGGACAAGATTTTAGTACTGCAAATGGTGTAGTACAAATTAACAGCGGTGTTGCAAGCGCCGCCGCAATAAATTTAGCAAGTAATGTATTTGTTACAGGCGCACTACCAGTTGCAAATGGTGGTACCGGTGCAAACACAGCTCCTGCCGCTAGAACTAACCTAGGACTAGGTAACCTTGCTGTTCAAGCTGACAACAATGTTACTATTACTGGTGGTACACTTAATGGTGTTGTAATTGGTGGCACAACAGCCGCTAATGCTAGTTTTGCAACAGTTACCGCAACAGGTAACATTTCGACAACCGGTTGGTTCGTTGGTAATATTGCAGGTGCCGCTTCTACAGCACAGGCACTAAGCAGTAACGTAACAATTAACATCAGCAGTGATGCTACAGGTACAGCAACATTTAGGAATGCTGGCGATCAAGCAAACATTGCTCTAACATTAGCTAATACTGCGGTAACACCAGGTTCATACGGTAGTGCTACAGCAATTCCAACTTTCACAGTTGATTCTAAGGGCCGCTTAACTGCCGCTGGTACAGCAAATATTGCAACAACATTAAACATTGTTGGTACAACAGGCAATACAAGTGTTGACCTACTAGCAGATACATTAACATTTGCTGGTGCAGCTGGACAGCTAACAGCAACAGTAGCCAATGATACAGTAACATACAGTATCAATGATGGTGCTTCAATTGCTAACTTAACAGTAACTGGTACATTTTATTCAGATGATATTACATCAAATGCTGTTACAATTGCAGGCGATGCAACTATCACAGGTAACTTGACTGTTAACGGTACACAAACAATTGTTAACTCAACAACAGTAAGTGTTGATGATGCAGTAGTTCGTGTTAACAGTGACGGTAACGTAGTAAGTGCAGGTTTAGAAGCTAACGTTGGCGGTACAATTGAAAGCGTATTGTTCAATCCAGTAAACGGCCGCTGGGAATTCAGCGACGACGTTTGGACAGGTAATTCAATCACAGCTGGTTCATTTAGTGATGGTACAATAAGTGGTATTACGTTCGTAGATGACAATACATTTGCTACAGCAAGTAACGTAAAACTTCCAACAGCTTCATCTGTTAAGGCGTATGTTGATGCTAAGTCAAGCGGTTCAAATGCAAATATTGCAGGTGATAGCGGAACTGGTGCTGTTAACTTAGCTACTCAAACATTAACCGTATTTGGTGGCGTTGGCTTAACAACAAGTGCTTCTGGCGCAAACATAACAGTTGACTTAGACAACACAGCGGTAACAGCAGGCGTATACGGTAGCGCAACTAACATTCCTCAGTTTACAGTTGACGCACAAGGTCGTGTTACTGCCGCGAGCAATGTTGCAATTTCAACTCAGTGGACCTTAGCAGGTGACACTGGCAATAGCGTAATTGCTGGTGGTGATACTGCTAACGTTCTTGGCGGAAGAAACATTACAACTACTGTGAGTGGTGATACTGTAACTATTGATTTAGATAACACTATTACACTTAGCGGTAACGTAAATGCTGATAAAGTAAACGCCAACAGTGTAACTGCAACAGGTAATATTCAGGGTGGCACATTAACTGATGGTGTATTAACTATCACAGGTGGCAATCTAACTGGCGGTAACACAGCTAACTTCAGCGGCTCAGTACGAGGCGGTAGTTTAACTGACGGTACTTTAACAATTGCATCAGGCAATATTACAAATGGAGTTAGCGGCACATTCAGCGGCACATTACAAGGTGGTAGTTTAACTGATGGCACATTAACAATTACATCAGGTAATATTACTGGTGGCAAGAACGGCACATTCAGTGACAATTTAACTGCTAACAACATTACTGCAAATTCTACACTAACAGCGGCTTCAGCTAATGTTTCAGGTACAGTGCAGTTTGGTACATTAACTGACGGTACAATTAGTATTGTCGAGTTTATCAATGATAACACTATGGCACTTGCGGCTGCAAATAATATTGCAACAGCAGGTTCTATTAAGGCATATGTTGACTCACAACTAGGTGCAACCAATCTTGATATTGCTGGCGACACTGGTAACGCTTCAGTTGACTTAGATACACAGTCATTAACAGTAGCTGGCGGCACAGGTTTAACTTCAAGCGTTTCAGGTCAAACTATAACACTTAACTTAGACAACACCGCAGTAACAGCAGCTACTTATGGTACAGCAAACAGTGTTGCTACATTTACAGTTGATGCACAAGGTCGTTTAACAAATGCTGTTGCTACAGCTATTAGTATCACTAATAGTCAGGTTAGCGACTTTAACGCAGGCATTGATGCTCGTGTATCAGGTGGTGTTGGTTTAACATATACTGCTGGTGTACTAGACCTAGACAATACCGCAGTAACAGCTGGCGTTTATGGTAGTGCAACAAATATTCCTCAGTTCACAGTTGATGCACAGGGTCGTATTACTGCCGCAAGTAATATTGCTGTAGCGACTAACTTTACAATCGCTGGTAACAGCGGTAACGCAGATGTTGTTAACGGTGGCGAAACGCTAACAGTAGTTGGTGCAAACAACCAAATTTCGACAGCAATTACAAATAATCAGATTCAAATTGCTATTGTTGACGGTGCAAGTATTGCTAACCTAAGCGTAACTGGTACATTTACTAGTGATGATATTACATCAAATGCAGTTACAATTTCGGGCGACGCAACTATTACTGGTAACTTAACAGTTAGTGGTACACAAACAATTGTTAACTCAACAACTGTTCAAACAGCAGATGCAATCTTCCGCGTAAACAGTAATGGTACAACTGGTGCTAACGTAGGCTTTGAAGCTAACGTTGGTGGCAGCATGAAGCAGATTGTTTATACACCAAGTAACGAATGGAACTTTGGTGCTGAAACAGTTAAGGCATCTACATTTGTAGGCAACTTCACTGGTACTGCCGCTAATGCAACAGTACTAGCTACAGCACGTAACTTTAGTGCTACTGGTGACGCTACTGCGCCAAACGTATCATTTGATGGTAGTGGTAACGTAGCCCTAGTATTAACACTTGCTAACACTGCGGTAACAGCAGGTAGCTATGGTAGCGCAACACAGATTCCAACTTTCACAGTTGATTCTAAGGGCCGACTAACAGCCGCAGGTGTAGCTAACGTTGCAACAATACTAAACATTGCTGGCGACAGTGGTACAGGAAACGTGAACCTATTAACTGATACACTAACAGTTGCAGGTGGCACAAACCTAACAAGCAGTGCAGCTAATGGTACAGTAACAGTTAACCTAGACAGTAACATTTCGTTAACAACTGTAACAGCAACTTCACTTGTAGGTGACTTAACTGGTAACGTAACTGCTAGCGGTGTTGTTAGTTTTGGTACGCTAACTGACTCAGGTGCAAACATTGCAATCACTAAGTTTGTTAACGAAGCTGATGGTATTGCTAACAATGACAACGATACAACGATTCCGACAACAGCAGCCGTTATTGATTATATCTCTAACAACTCTGGCGACGGGTTATTACTACGCAGTACATTTACTGCAAATAGCAGTGCAAGTAGCTTTACAGTTGGTACAGTACCAAATGTAGGTGCAAGAACTTACTATGCAGATAAGATTGTTATTAAGGTAGCCACAGCATTTAGCGGTGGTAGCTTCAACCACATCCTAGTTAAGGACAATGCTGGTTCAGGTACAACCTTAGTTGCAGCCGACGATGCTGATGCATCAACAGCAGGTACATACATTGTTGAACTAGACGGTGCAACTGCTCTTACTAAGAATGCAGGTGTACAAGTACAGTTCAAACAAAGTGACGGTACAACTGCCGCAGTAACAACAGCAGGTGCAATGACTGTAAGCGTACACTACAAGTACGCATAATAAATTAAACTTTCGGGATGGGAAGTTTGGAAAGGGCTCTTCGGAGCCCTTTCTTTTTATTGCTTTATGACAAAACTATTACAACAAATCACACAATCTTGATCTGAGTTGTTCGGTGTAAATCCCCATGGTATGTGTGCAGGGAAAAATACAATCTTATTTGTCTTTGCTGTAACGATGTGTTCGTGGCTTTGAATTCTCGACGGACAAGAATATAGTTTTGGACCGTATTGATCAAAATACAAGTTACTACTGTTTTCGTCAGCTTTTAAAAATAGTACTGAATGATACCAACGATGTCTGTGTAAACTCTGAGGATAGCTATGACTTGGTTTGATACCCATAGTCCATGTATCGCGGATTTCGATATCTGTCCAATTTTGTTTTCTAATTCTAAAATGTGGGCCAGCATTTTCTACAAACATATTACCAATTAGTGAATTTAGTTTAGCAATGTTTTTGCCTAGAGTAATATTTTTATTAGTAATCCAACCAAAATTTGTATTATAAAAATGCTGTGTTGTTTTACTAATTTGAACCTCACTTAATATCGCATTAGCAACGGTATCATCTTCTATTTGTAATTCTCCTTCAAAAACCCAATCAGGGAATAAAGGATAACTAGATAATGTCGAATTTAATTTCATATTATTATTTAATGGATAATCATATAATATAATAGCATTCTGGAATAAACCACGGTTGACAGGTACTCAAATTGTGTTATAATATATACATATAGTAAGAAACAAGGGAAAACATGGAATTTCACATAGAAGGTCGCGCTAAACCTAAAGCGTTTATTACAGCACTTCTCCCATCTATGCTAGAACAGTTAAAACTTACCAAAAGTAAAAAACTGTTACAAATTATACTAGATCCTAGTATTGAAGAACTTGGTACTACTATTCCGTTAAATGGCTTGAATACCTATCTTGTTGTAATTAAGCCAACTAGAGATTTAATGTCACTGGGTGCAACACTGGCACACGAGCTTACCCACGTCGCCCAATTTGCAAAAGGTACGCTAAAATTGACTCCGAAGGGTAAGCGTTGGAAGGGAAAATATTACGGACGTAATGTTCCGTATCTAAGCCAGCCCTGGGAAATACAGGCCTTTGCACAGCAAGAAATTGTGTTCCGTAGGGCAATTGAGCAGTAATTGTAGTATAAAAACAACACAAAAATGGTTGACAACAGTTCTAATTCTGCTATACTGTATAAGTAGGATGAGAAATAAGGAGTGAAGAATGCTGTATACAATTGAAATTTACAAGACCGACAAGCGCACTAAAATGGGTCAGCGCCTGGTTGGCAAATACGATTACGATCGCAAGGATCGTGCTAGCATGGAGCGTGAAGTCCAAGCACTTTACCCCACTTACAAAACCAAAGACGGTTACATTTTCAATATCATTGAAACTATGGTGACCCGCACTAATGCAATGAGTGGTAAGACGTTTCAGGAGCGTTACGACACGCCCTACTACTGCTCAGCCAGTTCTGAATCTTATTGGAGCATGTAATTATGAAGATTGTTTTTAATCCTTTGCTCAACGGTTGGTACATTGTTCGTGGACGTCACCAGACTCCCATCAGTGGCCGTTTTGAAAGCAAGCAGGCCGCACTGGCTCACTTGCGTATCCGTAACCCTTTGTATACCGAGGTAATGTAAAATGGTTGATAATAAAATTGAATACGACACACGCCATGGTGGTCCGTATGACCGTGGCTCAGCAGATAGTTACTATGGTCGTGCTTTTAATCCTCATTATTATCAAGGTGCTACATATAGCACACCTGAAGTAAAATTGGAAGATATGACTGCTGAAGAAATTGTAGCCTATACCGCAGGCTATCGTGATAATGAAGCTGACAGTAACTTTAAGGACTGGGGTCGATAAATTGTGTTTAGCGTAATTAAAAACAAAATTATTTTAACTGACGTTGATGGTGTGCTTCTTGACTGGGAAGAAGGCTTTGGTGTTTGGATGGAACATCACGGTCATACTATGGTAGAGGGCGGCAAGCTCATTTATAAGATTGGCGACCGTTATAGTATTTCAAACAATCAAGGTCACCAATTAGTTAAACAGTTTAATGAGAGTGCGGCTATTGGCTTTTTGCCTCCGGTACGTGATGCACAGTACTATGTAAAGTTGCTGGCAGAAAAACATCAGTATCGTTTTCTTGCTGTTACTTCGTTGAGTTTGGATCCGTATGCTAAGAAATTACGTATTCGTAACTTGATGAAAATTTTTGGTAACGACACGTTTATGGATGTTATCTGTTTGGATACTGGTGCAGACAAGGATGAGGTCCTAGCAGAGCTAGCAAAAACATACAAAGGCAACTGGTGGATTGAAGACAAGCCTGCTAACGTAGATGCTGGTATTGAAGTTGGGTTTAAGGGCATTCTTGTAGAACATGGTCACAACATGGACTATGAGGGTAATGCAACTGTTGTTAAAAACTGGGAAGAGATTTACAATGTCATCACTGATTAATTTCGATACTAAAGAAGTTGTAGCAGTTTCTTGTGCTGTTGACCGAGTAAATGGTTTTGTCAAAAAGACAGAAGTTGGTTACGGCGAAAATGCTAATAAGAAACCTAATGTCTCATTTTTGTATGAGCATTTTTGCAATAACGAAAAAGTTGAAATTTTAGATGCTGACCGTGAAATGGCAGAAGAAATTGTTGACTATCTTAAGGGACTTAGTTTTAAGGCCCTTGAACGAAAACTCACAGAGTTTGAAACTAACGTTCTAAACTTTGTTGGTTCTGAGACTGTTAATAAAAGTCAACTAGGTATTGCGGCTAGTTTGCCAAATGTTTATCGAAACAAGTTAGAAGCAGATACTTGGGCTATTCGAGAAGCTGAACTTGGTCGTAGTAGCGATTACATTGGCAAGGTTGGCGCACGTTGTGAGTTCACTGCTAAGATTGAAAACTTGAGGTATATCGCTAAGACAATGTCTTATCTAGTAAGTTGTAGTGTTGATAACAAAAATATTCTAAAGTTTTTTAATTTATCAAAGATCGGTGAGGTTGGCGATATTATCAATGTTGCAGGATTTGTAAAAGGACAGTCAATTAGCAAGTATAGTAATGCTAAGGAAACAATGATTAATAGGGTTAAGATTTCTAAATAATCTGTTGTTCTTGTTAACTTAAAGCCCCCTCATGGGGGCTTTTTTGTATCCTCTTTTTGATAAATAGTATGTAGGAACACTATTGTAGAGGAGTTAACATGGTAGGTGGTAAAGGTAAAACGTTAGAAAACGGTTCAAAGTATGCACAGTTTGATCACGACGGCGACGGAGTAGTAACTGATGACGAAATGGCTCAAGCAGAAAAACTTATGGCATTAGAAGAAGAACGAGTTCGTTTTGAAAACGAAGATAAGAAAGAAGACGCACAGCGTAATATGGCATGGTTCGCACTAGGCGGCATGCTATTATATCCAGCTTGCGTTGTAGCCGCAGAATTCATCGGGCTATCAAACGCTAGTCAGATCTTAGGTGATATGGCAGCTACTTATTTCGTTTCTGTAGCGGCGATTGTTGCCGCGTTCTATGCTAAAGAAGGTTACGTTAAGGCTAAATCTAGCGAAGAATAAACATGGCATTTGTTAAACACTTTTGTAGATTATTAACCAACGAGGAACTCGATGACTCCAATGTCATCGAGTTTTTCGATATTGTGCAAAGTGTTGTTTCAACAAAATTAATAACCGCATACACTGCTGATAGCAAAGAAGTTGTTAGTGTAGAAGTTATTGCATATGCAGATCCTAATAATAGATATAAAAATATATACGAAATTATTTTATCAGAAGTAATTGATCCCGAAGAAGGCGATAATATTGCTGAACAATTATCCGATGCGTTTGACTTTGATTTTGATTTCGAAGCATCAATTGAGGTATAAAAATGAGCTACAATCACCCATCGATGTTACCACCGGATGGTCCGCATCCGCTAAGAGATTTAACTAATGCAATGGAGAGAAATTTACTAAATGCGAGTTGAGGTTCATTTTGTAGGCAACCAGTTTGTTGCATATGATGAACGTGGCAACCAAATACGAGATCGTTACATTCTCGATCAGATTAGCTTTGACCAAATGCCCGGTTTCAAAACTTCCTACTATGTGGAAGTTGACAGAAACCAGAATCCTGTTATAATGAACAATGTTAAAATAAATATTAACACACAAAACACTTGAGGAACATATGGCATATAACAGATCTTTTAATGAAGAAGAACGAGCACGTCTTAAG
>Ga0222712_10002463_pt1 | contig 21166 bp, 24 predicted proteins | sample C33_657DmetaG_FD_165043 | JGI IMG/M metagenome (GOLD analysis project Ga0222712, IMG submission 165043) | Estuarine water microbial communities from San Francisco Bay, California, United States - C33_657D | ecosystem: Environmental > Aquatic > Marine > Unclassified | place: USA: California... | reverse complement strand
CATGGCGCACCTTTTGTGGATGATGAAGATGTTCCTGAAGAATTAAAATCAACATCTGCACCACCAAAAGAAAACGAATGGGATACTGATGAGAATCATTTTAAACGTTGGGATTATGTCCTTGATGAAATGATTTTTGCATTTGAACACAAAGTCGATGATTCGTGGGAAGATGCATATCGCTCAGGAGAACATGACATTTTGTGGGTACCTGTTGATAAAGACGGTAACGAAGTGCCGAAAGGTGAACACAAGTTCATGCAAATGGCAAAAGGCCCTAAAGATACCTACAAATGCGATTATGATGGAATGAAGATTGTACATGACCGCATAGCAAACGGATTCCGTTTGTTTGGTAAGTATTACCAAGGCCTTTGGGATTAAAGCTTTATAAATAAAATACCGTCAAATGGCGGTATTACACACACAACACAGGGGTAAAACATGTCAAACATGTCACCGTTCGAAATTCGCCTCGAACTTTTAAAAATGGCGAAAGAAATGCTCGTAGAAGATTACTACACCAAAAAAGAGCAAATCACAAACAACTGGTCAACTCAATGCGACCAGGCTAAGCAAACAGGCACGCCGCTCCCAGAGCATCCTGCGATGCCACCATATCCCACAGAAGCAGAAATTATCACTAAGGCACATACCTTGAATGGTTTCGTGTCTAATATTTCTGAGCCGGTTAAACCTGCTAAAAAGTCCTGAGGGGTCAGGCCTTCGGGCCTGTTTACACACAGAAAGGAGAAGCTATGCTAAGCAAACCTATAATTGCAAGCATTTTTTTATCTGCATCACTATTGTTGACTGCATTTACATTTAAGGATGAAAGTAAAAACATCCTAGACAACATCAGTTATTATTCGTTGTCTGAACCCGCAAAGAAACAAGTTGAATGTCTTGCTGAAAATATTTACTTTGAAGCAGCACATGAACCACATGAAGGCAAACTCGCTGTTGCTATGGTCACTATGAACCGAGTATCAACCGGTAATTACGCAAGTGACATATGTGGTGTGGTAAAACAAAAGACTGGACATACTTGCCAATTTAGTTGGTGGTGTGACACAACATTTACCAGTAAACGCTTGACAATCAAACAGACTTCATTGTATAATGAGATTAGAGATTTGGCTGTGTATGTTGTAATGAATTACGAAAACATTAAAGATGTTACGTATGGTGCAACATATTATCATGCTGATTATGTTAATCCTGGTTGGCCTTTGCCAAAGACCACCAAAATCGGCAGACATATTTTCTATAAGAAAAAGTCTGACTACTTTTACAAAAAGGAGTTTAAAATATGATGCAGGAGATAAAAAATAACTTGACACAGTTGATATTTGCTGTTACAATAGTAGCTGTCTCAGCAATTGTCTCATTGGCAATCTATCATTACAACGAACGGGAACTAATGTCAAAAAATATCGAAGCAGCAATGCAAAAAGGTATTGACCCACTTTCTATTCGATGTTCTTATGCTTCACACGTTGATGCGGTGTGTGTTGCATATACAATTCAAACAACCGCAAAAAAGTAATTGGAGTATATAATGGCTATTCAGCAAGTGAGTGTAAATCAAATTTCAAATCCTGCCGACAGGGAAAAACTACTAAAGGTAATCCGTGAATGTTCTGATTCTATGACCAGAGCACAAGCAGAAAAAGATTACATTCGTGAGGCAGTTGCAGATATCAGTAAGCAACTTCAACTACCGAAAAAACTGGTGTCTAAAATGGTCAAAGTTTATTACAAACAAAACTATGACGAAGAAGTAGCTGTGCATGACCAATTTGAAACTCTATATGAAACGGTGGTAAAATAATGCCTAAATTTACTTTTATTTGTGACCACAATGACGACATTGGTGATGGTCCTGTTATCACCTATGAAACTGAAAGATTGTTTATTGAAGATGTATTGTCTGACTTTCAGGATTTTCTAAAGGGTTGTGGTTTTGTATTTGATGGTGATGTTCAAATCGTTGAAGAAGAAACTTGGCATCCTTGGAATGCTGATGTTGGTCTAGGACCTACAGAAGAAGAAAAAGATGATATGCGTGGTGATAACGTGATGGACTGGACAGTAAATGAACTGACCAAGGAGCCAAATGCCAACCAAGGATGAAATGGCAAAATTTGCCAAGTCGATTGAATCGTTGGTCGCTTCTACAGATTACAATTACATTGAAGCTATAGTTGAATACTGTAAATTGACCGGTCTCGAAATTGAGGTCGCAGCTACGCTTATCAATTCTAATTTGAAATCTAAGATTGAAGCTAATGCGATGGATAATAACATGTTGAAAGATAAGGGCGCTAGATTGCCGATATGACAGGCTATGAAACATTTGGATTATATCAAGCACTCAAATTACACTTTACGTCAGAATCTTATGATTTCTTCAAATACAATGGGAAGACCAACGTAAGTGTAACTACGTTTGAGAATCGCAAGGACAAATATCATTTCTACAAACTCAGTCGTAAATATACCGACCGAGATGATATGACTTCATTTATTGTTGCGAATATGGTTGAAGATGAAAACAGTTGGGTTGGTTCTCTTTTACAAGAATCTGCCGAAGTGAATTTTCGCAAACATCAGAAGGTCATCCAATCTTTGTCATATACATTTGAGAATGAGTGTAAAAAACTCTTTGAAGGACTTACCAATCCCAATGATATCATTATGACTGACGGTGTTTATCCAGTTTTACTGACAAAAACATTACGTAGTGAATTATCAATTGAAACGCTTTGTGTTTTGAATAATGTTTTGAATTTCTTTCCGATGTGGACAAAAAGAATAGATGATACGATACGATGGCCAGAATTCAGGCGAAAGTGTGTGAAGTATGCCTCTTTTCTACCAAAGGATGATGTAAAATACAAGTTGATTTTGAAGAAGGTATTAAATGAAAATCAGTAAGATATACTTGGACATGGATGGCGTTCTCTGCTTCTTTGAGAAACGCTGGGAAGAATTATATAATGAATCACCCGGAGCAAGTCGAGCCAGAAAAGAATTTAGTGACAACTGGAATCATTTTTGTACAACCAGACAATTTGAAAAACTTGATTGGTTTCCTGGTGGCCAAGAGTTACTGAAATTCATTCGCAAATATGATGTTGAAGTTGAAATGTTAACATCCTCTGGCGGCAAAAAGTATCACGACCTTGTTGCTGACCAGAAAAAAGTTTGGTTGAAAAAGCATGGTATTGCTTATAAACCAAATGTCGTTCCAGGTAGAAGTCATAAAACAGAATATGCAAAACCTGATGTTGTTTTGATTGATGATACCGAAGATATTATTGTGGCCTTTAACAAGGCTGGTGGTATCGGTATTCTTCACAAAGATATCGGTGAAACTTTGCAGTATCTTGAAGCCCTTCTATCTGAATGACTATATACCACTATATGATGCATAATGTGGATAAGTCGTAATACAAAACATACTAATTTATACGGAGTAATATATGAGTTCATTTGCAAATCTTAAGCGCAATCGTAGTTCTTTGGACAAACTAACTAAAGCGATTGAAGCATCCGGTCAACCCGCTGAATCAGGCGGTAAAGACGACACCAGATTCTGGCAACCCCAAGTAGACAAAGCAGGTAACGGCATGGCTGTTATTCGTTTCCTCCCAGCACCAGCTGCTGATGGTGACGATGCACTTCCATGGGTTCGTGTTTTCTCTCACGGTTTCCAAGGTCCTGGCGGTTGGTTCATTGATAACTGCTTGACTACTATCAATGAGAAGTGCCCTGTTTGTGAGCACAACAACACGTTATGGAATTCTGGTATTGAAGCAAACAAAGATATCGCACGTAAGCAAAAGCGTAAGCTTTCTTATGTTGCAAACGTCTTGGTTGTTTCTGACCCAAGCGACCCATCCAACGAAGGTCAAATTAAGTTGTTCAAATTCGGTAAGAAAATCTTTGATAAGATTACTGAAGCCATGAACCCTGAGTTTGCTGACGAAACACCAGTTAACCCATTTGATATGTGGGAAGGTGCTAACTTCAAGTTGAAGATTCGTAATGTTGAAGGCTATCGTAACTATGACAAATCAGAATTCTCTGATAAGTCTGCATTACTTGATGGTGATGATGAGAAACTTGAAGCTCTTTGGAAGAAAGAGTATTCTCTGAAAGAATTTACAGAGAAGTCACAATTCAAACCTCACGCTCAACTCAAGGCACGCCTTGATAAGGTTCTAGGTTTTGAAGGTGTTGCACCTTCTACACGAGCAGAATCTGCCGTTGTTAACAAGTTTAATGATGATGATATTGGCGTAATCGACCAAAAGATTGCTGCTGATGCTGATGAAGATTTGGATTATTTCAAATCTCTAGCAGAATAAACTAAACTCACTTAGTTTAGACCCCGCCTTGTGCGGGGTTTTTCTTTATCCGAGACTGCTTGTTAGTAGTTGTCTGACTGGATTGATATTGCCTGCAGCTCTTGGCAAGTAAACAGTATTGGTGTGAGTATTGTTTTGGCTTAGAATGAAGACTGAGTTATTTAAACCAAGTTCTTCTTCTAACATTACTTTAGCAGAAGCTAGACTAATAGATTCTCCAATGTTTTCACTACCACGTATTAGAGAAACTTTTTTATCACGTTTTTGTTCAGCTTCTAAGAATTCTCCACGAATAGTTTTAGCTAAATCTGTTCCTTCTGTAGGCATTTTGCCGGCTGATACTTCACCGTGTCCAAAAATATTTGATGAAGGTATTCCATATTTCTTTGATAATTGGCTAGATAATGCTTTCGCTGCAACAATTTGTTGTGGAGTAAAATCGGAACTATCCTTGCCAATAATTTCAACACCTAAAGTATTTGAATTTAAAACGGAAGGTCTTTTGCTTGTATCTCCTAAGTGATACAATAAATCACTATCATATCTAACTTGATAAACTTTTCCATCTCTGTCAATTACGTAATGTGTAGCATACTGAGTACCTTTTACATCTCTCGCCGATTCGAGGGTTCGTATCGTAGCTTGGAGACCGTGGCCACCAGTATGATGTAAAACCAAGTTCTCTATTTTATTCATTGTTCCATATGAAACAACGTTGGTCTTTAAACCTTCAGCTGAAACTTTTGTGTTGATATCACCGGCCGTTTGCATGGGTGGTCTAAGTCCTTCTTGACCTGGAACAAAAGGCACGGATGGTGTTCGTTGTGATGAATCGGATTGTGATACACTATAATCACGAGCTGTTGTTGGTGGTTGACTTACAGTTTGAGCAGGCAACGGCCCAACTTTTGTTATAGCAGTTCGACCTCTCTCCACATAACCAGCGAAAGCAGTATTTGCATCATCACCCATTGGTGTTACCCAAGTTCTTAAAGCTTGGCCAAGTGGTTTTTCTGAATAAGCTTCCGATTCCCAAAGAGCTCTTTGTGCTTCTTTACCTTTTTCGAGTGTTGGAAATTTAGCAAATGTTCTTGTTATTCCATCTGGACCAATAACAGTTTTTCCTGGTTCACCACCATATTTCTTCATCCATTCTCTATAAACCATTGCGCCAGGATTATTTTGGTCATAAGCTATAGTTCCTGGTTTATTTCCTTCTGATTTAAATTGTGATTCAAAAAAAGCAGTCTTTTGTGCTTCTGACAAATCTTTAAATTTAAATTTATTAAGTTCTTTTTCAGCTTCAGAAATTTGTATTTCTTTATACAATTTTCCACTGCTATCTTTTGAAATATTTCCTGGATTACGATTTATTGCCGCATTTGCAGAAAAAGAACCTGTTATGAAAGAAATAAAATCTGTCAATGCTTTTTTTATGTCTTCTTTTTCAATCTTTTCAATCGCTTTCACAATCAAAGCACCAGCTGCTAATAAGGCAATAAATTTAAATCCAACGGAAAAACCACTTCTTGATGGTGAATTTTTAGAAGTTTCCAATTTTGTCGGACTGGAAGATTTTACACCCTTTTTGGTTTGCATTTCAGATTCGTAAAGCTTTTCTCTTTCAGAAGCTTTTACAAAATACATATCTGCTTTTGTTGCGGGCTTAACATTTTCTAATTTTACTAATTTGATTACATTCTGCCTCATAATATTAAAATCACGATGCATAGATGGTAAAACCATTGAGTTTTTTGCAGATAAAGTTGAACCTGCATCAATGGATTCAAACAGAGGTTTTACTGTAAGAAAATCTCCTGTTACATTTTTCGATATTAATTTTTCTTTCGTTGTCTTTGCTCTATATGCTTTTAGACCAGGAAACAAAGATACCATTAAACCCTTTTGATTGAACATCTTTCTAGGGTCAAATTTTTCTTTCAGTCTCTCTTTAATACCACCAGCTAAAGAAGAACCAACTCCTTTTCCTTGCGAGCGCTGATATTTAATTATTTCGGATAATTTTGCCATTTATTAACCTATTAGTGCTCTTTGGCCAGTTAAAATGTTTCCAATTAAGTCCATATTCCAAGGTGAAGCTTCTTCAGGAATATGAGTAACACTTGAAGTACCTTTATTTGAAGTCAAACTAGAAACTTTGGTGTCTGATTGATCCATCATTAATGAACTTTGTTTTTCTGATTTTACTTCACCTGATTTTTGTTGTATTTGTTGACCTGCACCAGTTCCATCTTTTGGTGCTTCAAGTTGTGGTGTAAATTGGCTTGGATCCAATCTCAAATTTGTCACCGCTTCTTCTACTTTTCCTCTGATTATTGGAGCAACTTTTTCTGTTGCAGCTGCGCCTGCTTTGTTGAGACTGTCTTCATCAACACCGAAATCAAAAGCTTCTTTAAATTCGTTTGGTATGACTAATGATGATGCTTGAATTTCTGGATTATCAATCATCTTTTGCATATCATCAACTAAACCTTTAACTCCACCAAAAGCTGTACCCACACTACTCAAACCTCTAGTATTGTTTAAAATTTCTGGATGAAAAGATTTTTCTACAATTTCTTTATATTTTCTTCTTATGTAATCCAAAAGTTCTGAAAGAACAATGTTTTTATTATCAATGTCTTTTTGATATTGTCTTTCTTCACCTGGACTTCTACTTTCTTTCTTTTTCTTCCTTAAAGCGTCCAATTGTTGTAGTGTAGAATTTAGAGTTGCGTATTTTTTACCAAAATCTAAGGCTTCATTTTCTGTTAATGGTAAAGATAGTCGGCTTCTTTGACCGGTTAAACCAGGAAAAACAAGGTTGTAAGCTTGTCTTTTTCCATCCCTAACTTCTTTAGCTACGGTTGGATTATACATTTTTTCTGGTCCAGACTCATTCAAAGCTGAGACATTTTTAAAATCTCTTGGTTTTCCTGGTCTAGCTAAAACTTCTTTTGTAGCAAATTGTCCTGGAGAAACTTCTTCACCGACTTTAATATTTGGCATCGGTAATGTATCTACAGCATCTTGAATTCTTCCTTCAGCCATGCCTTCATATAAATTTCCAAATATATTAAATTTGTCGTTGATATAATAAGCCGCTGCAGCTATAGCTAAAGGCCAAAACAATCTAGGTAAAATTCTTGTTACTAAGAATTTCAAAAACTTACCTATACTCGAAAATATGCCTAAACCTTTTATGAATTCAATTATCAATGTTCCTAATACGGAACCTAAAGCACTTAAAATAGCTGATACAACCGGAACAACTAATGCGAAAAATAAATTCTTTAATATACCAGCTAAAGTTGAAAACGCAGTTAATATAGCTTTACCCAAAGAACCGATAGCATCAATAATACTATTAGCAAAAGATGCAATTAAACCAGCACCACCTTCTTCTTTATCGCCAGAATCTGGTGATCCTGATCCTGATGGTGATATTCTTGTTGGTACTTTTTTATATTGTTCTTCATAAAGAGCTTCTCTTTCCTTAGCCTTCATAAAGTACATGTCAGCTTTATTTGATGCACTTGCGCCTTTAAGTTTGACAAGTTTACCAATATTTTGCCTCATCACATTGATATCACGATGCATTGCTGGTAACACCATCATATTTTTTGAAATTATTCTGGTGTTTGCATTGATTTTTTCCAATACAGGAACAATTTCTTCAAAGGATATAGATGGAGCAATCTTATCTTTTAATTCTTGTTTTGGACCGGTCGTTGCTTTAAATGCTTTTAGACCAGGAAACAAAGCTGTCAAAATACCTTGTTGGTCAAATATTTGGCGTGGATCAAACTTCTCTTTAAGTTTTTCTTTAATGCCACCGGCCAAAGAACTAGCAACACCGCCGCCTTGTTTTCGGCGATATTTAATTATGTCTGCAAGTTTTGTTGATGTTGCTGGTGCTGTGGCCATTTATTTTCTCTTTTGATTTAAATTTTTAATTCTCTCATTTTCTTCTTCAAGATATCTGATTAGCATATTCACGTAGATATCTTTTTCCCAAGGAATCATATTCTCCAATTCAGTCAAACTATACTTGTGGTGTTGCATCATAGCAAAGTTTGTATTGTAATGATTCTCTAGGTTATCATGGCCAAATGTTATCCGAAAAAACTTTGAAGACCCTCAAGCTGCATGTCTTCTTGATAACCACACTTTTTACATTTGAAATCGACAGTCTTTCTCATTTTAGGCATCGTATCGAAAAAGTTTTTAATTTTTTCTAAGTCTTTACCTTGTAGTGAATCTAAGAAATCTGTGAGTTCTTCTTTAGTTGAATCTTTAGCATAATATAGATTTTGTTCATCATAGATGTAATCAATACAATCAACAATCAAATCCAAAACAACTTGAAACTCATCATCTATTTTATCGTTTTGTATGAAATTCATTTTTGGGTATTTCATCACAATACCAAGTTTATCTGTAATTTCAATTTTATTGGTGTGTTCTGGAGAACGATGTATATCTACTTCTAAAACATTTAAATCAATTTGCACTTGGCCATTGCATTTAACTTCCGACCCATCTTCTTTTGTTTCGATGGTATTATTGCAACGATATTTCAAATTAACAACTTCACCAACAGAACGTGCTCTCAAATGCAAGAACAAATATTCAATGTCGAAAGTTGGAAAATTAGTCACATCAACATCTCCAACCATACAGTTATTTAAAACTTGAACGATTGTATCAATTGAGTATTTTGCATCCTCAGACTGGTAAGCCATCAAAAGAAGTTTTTCTTCTTTGACGGTGAAAGGTTTAAACTTTATTTTTTTACCAGTAGATGGAACAGAAAGTTCATAAACAGGCACATCAATTTTAGGTAACATTTAATAATATCCTCATAAGTTAAAATAAATTTGGAATTCCCAAACTTCTAGAAATATCAGCAACAGTATTGTTGATTCCGTTACCGATTCTATCGACAAACGGTGCGGTTTTTACACCAACCAATGCAGCGATAGCTGCACCAATATCATAGCCACTATCGTATATAACACGATATTTTTGATAGGTGAATTGAACGGTCATTCTATGAAAACCATCTTCACTCCAAGATAACTGTTGGTTAGAGATACCAATAGGGTATGCATCAATCAACTCAACAGCAAAAATGCGCTTAATGAAATCGTCATATTGCATAATCTTAATGTTGGTCATGTATCTGCTATTGTCTCCTTTTGGAAATCTTAGATTGTTTGTATCACTAGGCATGATACACTCCATCCATTTCTCAAATAATTTTCTTTCATAAAATTGATTCGTACAGAGAAATGTAAATGAAGTTTCGGTAAAATTTGTCTGATATGGCACTTTAAAAATTGGACCATAAATCTTAGCATCTGCGGTCTGTAATGTTTTACCTGGTATTTCTGTGTTTTCACATTGTAATGCCAAATAGCGACTAATTGAAGCATTAGTTGTTTTTGATTGTGAGTCTATTTCTTTTCCACCAGAAGTAAATACGGACGATATGTCAGTATAGATACTGTTTGGTAAATTCAACAATTGTTCAATGATAGAATTACCAATGTTATTATTTACTGGAGCTGGAATAGGAAGAATGACTTCATATCGGCTTGGCTTTGCCAAACCGTCTTTAGCTTTAATATTTGATAAAAATAATTGTGGTGAGAATGACATTAGAATTTTTTCCGTGAGTCTGCGTAAACTTTACTTGTGGTTGCACCAACGAAAGATTCTACAGGCAATAAAGCTGCAATATCCCATTCGTCTGCTGTAATTTCCAAAAACCTAGAATCTATGTGATTGAACAGATATCTTTTAATGCAAGGCTGTGCTTCAAAGGCCTTTGTAGAAGCCGCCAAGTATTCATAACTTATACGCAACTTTGTTGTTTTATCGTATTTGTCGTTATTGGTTGTTTCACTCAACTTATCCAACAAAATCATACGTTGTTTTGGATGAATGTAGTGTAAGTTTAAACCAAGAAAACCATCAGCGTATTGTTCAACGGGTATAACCAGAGGAAACCTGTCGTAGTATGGCATTCTATCTTTTGTCTTTGGATCGTAATAATAAAAATACATCTTTCCAATGATTGATGAATTTCTTAATCTATCTCTATCTTTCATCAAAGTTGTTTTGGTTGGTCTCAATTCGGAGACTTTTGCTTTTAGCCAATCTCTAGCTTTGACGGTTCTTGGTGTCAATCCTTCTTTAGCTAAAGATTCTTTTATTCTGTTAATTAGATATGCCATCGTCTATTTATCTCACAAACCAATGTCTTTTTCGGTAATGACTTTGAATACCCATCCATGTTCTTTACAAAACAAGTCTGCCGCTCTCCATTTTTCTTGGTTTACCGCATATGTTGCCGCTTCAATTAGGTATCGTTTGGTCTTACGTTTTTGAGTGGGCATTTTGGTCTGCGCCTCTGGCTTGACCTCCAGTATCATCGTTGTCTCCAGACCCGTCCTTTGACGAATCCGAACTATGAAATCTGGAAAGTAACGGTGCACCTTTCTGTCCACAGGTGATAAGTAGGGTATGGGCAATTCTTCTGATGCCCACCAAATAACATTTGGGTTATCATCTAACCAACCCATGACCTTGCGTTCCCATGAGGAACGATAGACAATATTGGTTGAATCACCTTTGTATTTCTTTGGATTCTTAGGCCTAAAGAGGCCTTTGTACGCTTGAAAAGTCATATAAATATGTATTATAACCTTGGGACAAACATGCCTTTATTTTCTCTTACAGACATAACATTTAGTGGTGATTCACGCACTCGCAATACAACAGCTTCGGATCTTAGCAAAAGTGCTTACATGTATAATATTTTGAGATATCCAAGTGATTTAGGAAATTATGACAAAGGACATTATGTACTTTTACACATCAATCAACAAAGATTGACGCAAGTTAAATCAAGTGAGTCCGGTGAACAAACCAATTCGGAAGCTTTAAACCAAGCTAGAAGACAGTATGTTGGTTCAACCACAACTGGTGAAGTGGTGAATACTCTTTATGAGGGTGGAAAAGAAGCTGCTCCTGTTATCACAAATTTTGCTTCTGAAATATCAAACAAAGTTACAAACGCTGTTACAAATGCTAACTTTCCAGGAAAAGAAACCATTGGAAAAATAACAAGTTCATTTACAAATTTTGTAGGTGAGGTTACCGGTCAAGCAGCCAACTCTACTGTAGGTAAAGGATTTTTAGGATTTGCTAAAGGCGCAGTTAATGAAATGGGAACATTAGCGGAACAAGCTGTTTCTCCTCAAGGACTTAGAACAACAAAAAGAACAATTGACACAATAGCACTTTACATGCCAGATACTTTGGCTTTTAATGATAGTCAATCTTATAGTGAATTAAATATGGGTGGAACACTCCAAACCGGAGCAATGTCTGCTATAGCTGGTGGTATTGAAACATACAAAGCAAATGGTGGAGACATGAAAGGTGTTGGTAAAAACCTTTCTCCGTTTTTGTGGGATGCTATAACAGGGAACGATTTGACAACAAAAGCTTTGGGTCAAAATCTTTCTTCTTTTCTTTTTGCCGCATCTGGTCTTGCAAGAAACCCAATGATGGAAGTATTGTATAGTTCTCCACAATTGAGAACATTTAGATTTGATTTCATGTTCTATCCTAGGTCAGAATCCGAAGCAAAAGAAGTCTATGATATTATTGAGCGTATTCGATTCCATCAAGCACCAGAATATTTGAAAAATTCTGGAGGTTTTTATTTGATTCCTCCATCAGAATTTGATATTAAATTTATGTACAATGGTGAGGAAAATCCAAATATTCCAAAAATTATTGGTAGTTGTGTTTTACAATCTATTGATTTAGATTATGCACCAAATGGCTTTGCTGCATATGAAACAGTTGGTGATAATTCACCAAAAAAAGGTGGAACTGGTACTCCTGTTGCAACACGTTTAAGTTTAACATTTAAAGAAACAACAATTGTTACGAAACATGATTTTGAAACTGGTCAATTGAGAGCTAGTGGTAAAAATCCTGCACTAACTGGTGGTGGTTAATATGGCAAAATATTTTAGAAATTTTCCAAAAACTTTTTATTTGAAAGATACGTCCAGTAACTTAGATTTGGTTACTAACATCACATCAAGATTTTCTTTCGAAAAAGAGTTTTTACAAAATACAGCTGTTTTTTACAAATACGAAATACAAGATTCTGATACACCAGAAATCATTGCTTCAAAAATTTATGGTTCACCAGACCGTCATTGGATAGTTTTAATGATGAATGAAAAACTGGATCCACAATTTGACTGGCCTTTATCGAATAGAACACTAAACAGATATATCGAAAAAAAATATATCTCTAATGCATCTCCTGGCGAGACTGGCCTTTTTTGGGCTCAAACGAATAATCATTCCTATTATAAGATTGAAAAAAGAACAACACTTTCAACAAATGATTACATTGAAACAAGCGTTCAGATTTCAGCTAATGATTATGCCAACTTAACATCTTCATCATCAACTACCACATTAAGTGACGGTAATACGATTCAAGTTGATATATTAAAAAACGTTAAAACTTACTATCAATATGAAGTTGATTCGAATGAAGAAAAAAGAACAATTAATATATTGAAGCCTGAATTTGTAAATGCTGTTGAAGAAGAACTTGGAAGAGTATTTAAAGAATGAATTTGAATATTTCAGAAACAACTGAATATAACATTAAAAAACTTAGCATATCTTCCAAAGTTGGAGAATATGATTTAAGTGGAATGTTCGATGAGTTGAATATTTTTGATAGTCTTTTAAATCCTTGCATGTCAGGAAATATCCTGATAAAAGACGCTATAGGTTTATTGGAAAAAATATATCTTGATGGTAGTGAATTTATCAATGTACAGATAACAAAAACCAGAAATGATTCTTTGGATGAGCTTACATCATTCAACAAATCTTTTCGTGTTTACAAAATTTCAGATAGAAGTCCAAGTTCAATGACTTCCGAAAGTTATATTCTTCATTTTGCATCAGAAGAATACATTTATTCCGAACAACAAAAAGTTGAACAATCATTTGAGGGAAATTACCATCAAATGGCAAATATTGTTTTATCAAAGTATTTGCAAGTTCCTCTCGTAGAAGGTAAAGTTGGATATGTTGAAAAAACAAGAGGCCTTCATTCGATTGTTGTTCCCAATTTAAGTCCGTTTGATACACTTAATTGGTTATCAAAAAGGTCTGTTAGTGAATCTGGTTCAGCCGATTTTATGTTTTTTCAAAATAAAACTGGTTACAATTTTATTTCACTATCGACTATGCTACAACAACCTTATTTGTTTAAGGTAAATTTTTCACCAAAGAATCTTTTTGATGAAGTTTCAAATGAATTGTTTGGTGCAACTAGCGTTAAAATTCTTTCTCAATTTAATTTACCAGATACCATAAAAAGTGGAATGTATGCTGGTAGATTCATTGGTTTTGATATCTTAACACGAAATATAAAAATACAAGAAATTAGTTTTTTGGATATGTACAATAAGTCCAATCATGCAAACAAATATCCAAACGTAACCGTGTCTAAAAACAAAGATGGTAAAGATGCAGCAAGTATGTACAAGTCCAATATTGTTGTTTATCCATTTCAGAGTGAAAGAGCTAATAATTCTTGGACAAAACAATATGATACAAAAACAGCTAACTTGATAGATGATACTGATAACTATGTTTATCAAAGAAAAGCAACAATATACAATTTGATGCAGACACGAATTCAACTAACTTTACCTGGAAACTTTGTTTTGTCTTCTGGTTTCAATTTACAATTAAATTTTCCAGCAAGAAATGCAGGCGGTCAAATTGAGGGAATGGATGACTCTTTAAATGGAAAATACATAATTATAGCAGCAAGACATATGTTCAAACAAAATAAACATGAAACAGTCCTTGAAGTTGCTACCGATTCAACAAATAGACCAATGTATAGAGCTGATAGTAGTGCAATTAATAATTCTAGGAACTTATAATGAGTGATTCGGATTTTTCTGGTAAAAATGGCTTTATCTGGTGGGTAGGTATCGTTGAAGCACGAGAAGACCCCTTGAAAGTTGGTCGTCTTCGTGTTAGAATCATTGGTTGGCACACAGACAACAAAGCGGAATTACCTACAGACAAATTACCTTGGTCTTCAATTCTATTACCAACTAACGGAGCTACATCATTCACCGTTCCAAAAGAAGGTGAATGGGTTATGGGCTTCTTTATGGATGGTAAAGAGGGTCAACAACCTGTTGTAATAGGTGTATTTCCTGGAATTGTATCCGATACAAGACGAGAAGTTACTTCATCTACTGACGTTGTTAACGCTTTAAAAGATGAACTTAATACACAAAGAGCAAAACTAGACGACCTAGTAAAGAAAAAAAATACTCTTGCTGCTAGTAAGCCAAATCCTGAAGATACTGGAGGCTTACAAAGATGGGCAGATATAAAAGATGTTGACAAACAAATTGAAGAACAAAGAAGACTTGTTAAAAGTTTGGAAGAAAGAGTTGCACAATATAATGCAATAAATGAAGCTCAACCTCCAGGCGGGTATAGAGATCCAAGAAGTCAAGCTGAAATCAATCAAGGTCCAAGAGAACCAGGTTATTCAAAAGATGGCGTAGTTGGTGAACCATCTGTGCCAAGAATTGCTAGAGGTGAGGTAACCGGAACTGTTCATCTTGTAACGAATTCTCGCAGAGAACACGTTTGTGATATATCAAATGAATTGAAGGGTATATCTGATTGGGCAAAAGTTATGATGACAAAACTTGGTGAACTAATTAGATTTATTGTGAACGGAATTACTTCTGGTATGAATTTGGATCCATCTGGAACACTCAAAAAGATTACTGAAACACTTCGTAAGTTTAATAGAATATTGAGGGAAATACGTGATTTCTTAAAAATGGTTAATGCAGCTTTAAATGTTATCACCAGAATTGTCCGTTATATTCGTGCAATGATTGATTATATTTTAAGCTTGCCAGCAAAACTTTTGGCATTTTTGAGAAAATGTTTAGCTGAATTTTTAGGTGCATTAGCACGAATCTTTTCGGATATGTTTGGCTCTTTAGGATTTGGTAGTGACTTTGGTGATTTGGTGAAAGAAGTCCAAGAAACAATTAGTGTAACAGGTCAAATCATTACAGAGACCGTAAAAATTATTACTTTTCCAGCTCAATTACTTGCTGCTTTTGTTACACCAACAAGTGAAGCGGAACAACAAGAAGCTTTGACATTTTTTAAAGGTTTAGTGACAAATAATACAGCTGAGGCAAACGCAGCTGCAGCCGCAGCACCAACTCCAGTTGCTAATAGCTCTGAAGGCGGCGTTCGTGGACCGTAATTATATTATAGGAAATTAAATGGCTACATTAGCACAAAATTTAAATAACTTAACACAATCAGCTAGAACAAACGCATTAGGAACGTCAGATCCTACTCTGTTAACTGGTGATGTAAAAACTCCTTTAACAGCCGATAAGGAAGCACTAGCTAGTAAACCAAGTTTTGATAGGTCTTGGACTGAACCTGAATCTCCGGCTTCAGTAGAAAATCCACCAGTATATCCATACAATAAAATTTGGCAATCAGAATCTCGCCACTCTATTGAATTGGACGATACACCTGGCCGTGAGCGTGTTCGTATTCAACACAGAACAGGAACATTTACTGAGATTCATCCAAATAGTGATGAGGTACACAAAGTTTTTGGTGATGGGTATGAGATACATCTGAAAAACAAGAACATGTTGGTAAAAGGAGTTTGTAGTATCACGATTGAAGGTGATTCTATTGTTCACACCAAAGGCGACAAGTATGAAAGAGTTGATGGTGATTATATTCTTTATGTGAAAGGTGATTATAGTGTATCCACTAAACGTGATTTAAGTATCATTTCAAGTGGTAACTGTAATCTTGGCGTAAACCCTACTGCATTGGGTTACATGAAGTTTTTAACTGGTGACAGTAAGATTATTAAAGGTGACTTGGTGATTGAGGGTGCAGTAACATGCTATTCACTACTTGTACAAGACCCTGTTGGATTAGGTCGTATAGATACTGGTCCACTTGGTGGTATTGGTGCTGGTTTAATGGGATTTACTTCTGGTACTGGCGGTCTTTCGTTAGGATTTCCCACTCCTGCTTCACCTTTAGCGATACCTGTTTCAATTTTTACGGCCGGCCCAATCGTTTCATTTATTTCTATGACCGCTCCACTAGCAACTTTTGGTATCGTGAACTCTGGTATTTCTAATGCTATTTGGATGACAGACCTAATTAACACTACAATGTACAATATACACCTGCATCCTGGTAAAGTTTACGGGCCTCCTTATACAAAAATGATATGATTGGAAAATAAATGGCTACATTATTTGATAGACTTGGATATAATTTTGATGACTCTGAAGGTAGAGTTCGAGAATATTCGGATGACACAAAAAGTTATCTAGATTCTATTCCTCCAATTTTGGAAGAATGGCAATCAAACGACATTGCTAATAATACAGTAAATGGTTATGTTACGAATCCGTTCTCAACGACCATGGCTACAGTCAATACGTCCATTTCATTAATTAATACAAATCTTCCTTCTAACGGTGGCACAACAATGGCCATCACAAACTTATTTTCGAATATTGCTAACACTTGTAAAGCTTTGACTGGTTACACATACAATTCGGGTACAGAAATTAGTCCAGTTTATGTTACTGTGGAGGGTGAGATTACCAAATTTGTCGCACATACGAATAGAATTTCTGGTGTTACTCCAATGACGCAAGTGGATGAAAGTAACAACGATAAACCATTTTATGATTCTGCAATAGGTTTAGGAAAAACATTATCGTACATAGCCTATCAGTCATCAGGTGTTTCAAATTCAGCACCAGTTATGGGAAGTTTTACAAGTTTATTGATAGGAAATACAGTAAATTCATATATCACCACAATTTCAACCTACGCAAATACCATTAATGCAAGTATAAACGGAAGTGGTGTATCCAGTTTAAGTTTATCAACAGTAACAACAATGGATACAAACATAGCTGGAATTAAAACGCTAATTTACACCAGACGGGTGCATGATGAAAATTATTACATGAATGCTAGAACCGTGGTTAATGAAGCTAGAGAGTTGAAAAAGTACAGCCAACGTGGTTCTGGAGACGATTACCTCTTCCAAAATATTGTTGGAACAGAGAAACTACTTACCCGAATTAATGCATAAATAGAAAATGGCAACAGTTCAGACCAACATAGCAAGAGAGTTTAAAGACCTCGACATGAATTTTACCATCCATCCAATCAGGAAGGATGTCAATAAACTTGTGGCTGAAAGAGCCGTAATCAATTCCATAAAGAACATTGTTCTTACGGCTCATTATGAGAAGCCGTTCAATCCAGATTTTGGAAGCAATATTCGCAGACTTCTATTTGAAAACCTAGACACCCTTACGGCTTCCGCTATTGAACGGGAGATTAACGAAACGGTAAGAAATTATGAACCAAGAGTGAATCTGTTGGAAACAATAGCTCGAGCAGATTTTGACAACAACGGATTCAATGTTGAAATGAAGTTTATGATTGTAAACCAAACTCAACCTCTATCAATTACATTTTTCCTAGAACGGATTCGATAACAAATGGCAGACCGTTTAAATATTACCGACCTTGATTTTGATACAATCAAGACCAATTTAAAAACATTTTTAAAACAACAAAATGAATTTACAGACTATGACTTTGAGGGTTCTAGTCTTAGCGTTCTATTGGATTTGTTAGCATACAATACCCACTACAACGCCTACTATCTGAACATGGTTGCGAATGAATCATTTTTGGATACAGCAGTTCTTAGAGATTCAGTAATCTCTCACGCAAAAACTTTAGGTTATACTCCATTTTCGGTTACTGCTCCAAAAGCAATCGTAAATATAACAGTCGAAACAGGAAGTTCTACACCAGGAACAGCTGCTCTGAATAGAGGCTATAGTGTTGCTGGTAGTTTAGTGGATGCCATTTCATATCGTTTCAATGTGTTAGACACACAAATTGTGACAAAAAGTGGAACACAATTTATCTTTGAAAATGTTGAATTATATGAAGGCAGATTAACCACATCAACTTTTTCTTATAGTTCTTCCTCTAATCCAAAATCAATTTTTACCATTCCGGATGTAAACATTGATACAAACAGTATTAAAGTTTCCGTTACACCAACTTCAGGTAACACTTTTACCGAAGTATATACTAAGGCCACAGATATTGTTGATGTTGATGGAACATCAAGAGTTTTCTTCTTGCAAGAAACAAGAAATGGAAAATTTCAAATTTATTTTGGTAATGATTCTGTTGGGAAAAAATTAACAGATGGTTCTATTGTTGAAGTTTCTTATTTGGTTACCAACGGTGCAGGTGCTAACGGAACAGAATATTTTATAGCCGAAGAAGCAATCGCTGGGTCAAGTGGAATTATAATTGATGTTATCTCAGTTGCTTCTGGTGGTGGATCCAGAGAATCAGTTGATTCAATTAAGTATTCAGCTCAATCACAATACGCCACTCAAAATCGTTTAGTCACATTTAAAGACTATGAATCATATATCAAGAAAGCATATCCTGCTTTAGATTCATTATCTGTTTGGGGTGGAGAAGATGAAAATCCTCCCCTCTATGGACGTGTTCTGGTTTCAATGAAACCAAAACAAGGATTTTATATCTCTGAGGTTGAGAAACAAAGAATTATTGATGAGATTATTGCACCAAAATCTATCGTTGCGGTAACAACCGAAATTAGAGAACCAGAATATCTTTATTTACTGGTTAAAAATTATATCAAATATGACCCAAAGAAAACTTCTTTGAATCCTGATGCATTAAGAAATTCTGTAAGAAACGCAATTCTATCATATAGAACTTTGTATTTGGATAAATTTGCATCGACATTTGTTCTATCTAAACTACAAGATTCGGTTGATTCAGTTGACACCAATTCAATTATTGGTTCAGAATGTATTTTAAGATTAAAGAAAAAGTTTACACCGGAAATTGCTGTCACAAGAACATATGAAATTTCATTTAATGCTGAGTTGCACCGTGGTACTGTAACCAATAGACTTGGTTCTACCGAGTTTGATGTTTATGATACACAAGCGGTAAGAAGAACAGTTAGACTAGAAGAAGTTCCTGATTCATTTACAGGCATTGATGAGATTTTGGTTACAAACGGTGGTTCTGGTTATTCAACCACACCTTTGGTCACAATTACTGGCGATGGTACAGGAGCGACAGCTGAAGCGGTTGTTGTAAATCAAAAAGTTCAAAGTATTACGATTACAAACCGTGGTCTAAACTATAGTCGTGCAATCATCACAATTAGTGGTGGTTCAGGTTTTGGTGCAGCAGCAATTGCCGTTTTGAACACACGCTTTGGTGATTTAAGAACAATTTATTTTGACACAAATGCCGAACGAAAAATCGTTAATGCAAAAGCAGGAACAATTAACTATGATTCCGGTTTAATCACATTAAATGATTTACAAATTCTTTCTTCTGCTTCTTCTGACGGAGATATCTCTATAGATATTGAAGCACAAAACGGAATTATTTCATCACAGAAAAATACAATTATTACAATTGATTTAAACGATCCAAGTTCTATATCAACTGAATTGCAAACTATCTAATGGCAGACCAAAAAGTTTCAGCGTTAATATACCAACAAGTTCCTGAATATGTAAGGGAAGAATATCCCCTATTCATTTCTTTTTTGGAAGCATACTATGAGTTCCTAGAAACAAAACAAGGAACACAAAAGAATGATTTGATGGCGCAAACAAAAGACTTGCGTTATCTAACCGATGTTGACGAATCTATTGATGACTTTGAGAAAAACTTTTTTGAAACTTTTGCTTACTTGTTACCAAGAGATGTATCGGCAGACAAATCATTTCTAATTAAAAATTTATTGCCTTTGTATCTCTCAAAGGGTTCTGAGAATTCTTTTAAATTCTTGTTCAGACTATTGTTTGGTCAAGAATTGGAAATCAAATATCCAAAAAATGACATCCTTAGAGCATCTGATGGTAAGTGGCAAATTGATAATGCGTTAAAAGTTTCAAATGATATCAGTTCAACATATACTGGCGATGGAACAAAAAAGACTTTTAAATTGTTGGGACAATTTGATATTGGTGATTTAACTGTTTATATTAATGGTTCTGTGACCACATCCTTTTTAGTACGTAAAGAAACCAAAAAGATTATATTCAATGCAGCACCAGCAAATGGTTCTAAGATTGAAGTATTTTATCCAACAACTTTGGATAGAAACCTATTTGTCAATAGATTGATAACAGGTGAAACCAGTGGTTCAACTGCATTAGTTGAAAAAGTATCCACAAAAATTGTAAACAATGAATTCATTAATGAGTTGTATATCAACTCTAAAACTTTAGATGGTGGTACTTTTATTAATGGTGAAAATGTCAATCTGACTGTCTATGATGCCGATGATGATATTTTTATACCTGTTCATCTAAACACAATATCAAACCTATTAAGAATTAATATTCTTGATGGTGGTGCAAACTATAATGTTGGTGACCCCGTTATTGTAAACGCACCAATTGCAGATACTATTCCTAGTGCGATTATAACAAAAATATTTAGTGGAACAATTAACCAAGTCACAGTAAATGATGGTGGTGCAGGTTTTCAAATTGCTTCCAGAATTGCGGCTGTTGGGTATGCAA
>Ga0222712_10002461_pt1 | contig 21172 bp, 10 predicted proteins | sample C33_657DmetaG_FD_165043 | JGI IMG/M metagenome (GOLD analysis project Ga0222712, IMG submission 165043) | Estuarine water microbial communities from San Francisco Bay, California, United States - C33_657D | ecosystem: Environmental > Aquatic > Marine > Unclassified | place: USA: California... | reverse complement strand
CGAGTTCGTATGCGTCGACCGCCTCCCTCGACGTCGACCGACGACGTCGAGGGACACCCACGCACCCACTCGTCGACGAGTTCGTAGTCGTCGACCGCCTCCCTCGACGTCGACCGACGACGTCGAGGGACACACACCCACGCACCCACTCGTCGACGAGTTCGTATTCGTCAATCGCCTCCCTCGAAGTCGACCGTCGTCGTCGAGGGACACACACCCACGCACCCACTCGTCGACGAGTTCGTATTCGTCAATCGCCTCCCTCGACGTCGACCGACGACGTCGAGGGACACCCACGCACCCACTCGTCGACGAGTTCGTAGTCGTCGACCGCCCCCCAAAGTCGTCGTCGTCGCTTCCCTCGAAGCGACTCGGTCGACGGTGGTCGACTTTTATTCGAGCGCCGCCGACGTCGCGCCTCGCGCGCATTCATTCGTCGTCAAATCGTCGTCTTCACTCGACGTCGCGCTCGCGAACGACTTCGGCGGGTCGACGATCGACACGCGACAGATGCCACAAAATGAACACATGGAGTTACACGCCAAGCGCTACGGCGCGCGCTTGGACGCGGAGACGCGGGCGAGGAAGAAACTCGCCCGGGCGCCGCACGAACGCAGTCGCGTGGCGCAGAAATTGATCGGATTGAAGGCGAAGCTGTACGCGAAGAAGAGACATGACGAAAAAGTGGCGATGAAGAAGACGTTAAACGCGCACGGTGAACGAACGAATAAGCACAAAGTCGAAGACGACGTCGGGAAAGGGGCGATTCCGGGGTATTTGCTCGATCGCGAGCAAACGACGCGGGCGAAAGTGTTGAGTAACACGATCAAACAAAAGAGGAAAGAAAAGGCGGGGAAGTGGGAGGTACCGCTGCCGAAAGTGCGACCGATCGCGGAGGATGAGATGTTTAAGGTGATGCGTTCGGGGAAGCGCATGAAGAAATCGTGGAAGCGCGTGATCACGAAGGCGACGTTCGTCGGAGCGGGGTTCACGCGCAAGCCGCCGAAATACGAGAGATTTATCCGCCCGAGCGGGTTACGTTTCACCAAGGCGCACATCACGCACCCCGAGCTTAAAGCGACGTTTCAGCTCGAGATTTTAGGGGTGAAGAAGAACCCGAATGGGGCGATGTATTCATCCCTAGGCGTGCTCACGAAAGGGACGATCGTCGAGGTGAACGTGAGCGAGCTCGGATTGGTCACGCCCGGGGGCAAAGTCGTCTGGGGGAAATACGCGCAAATCACAAACAATCCAGAAAATGACGGGTGCGTCAACGGCGTTTTGCTCGTTTAACCTCTCCCTGACACTCCCCCGAAAATCGATTTGCTGCTTTTTCATTATTTGTACTATAAAAATCACGACGATGTACGACGTCGTCGACGCCCGCCTCGGTCGTCGCCATCACGATCGCTCTTTTTTGCGCGCTCGTGCCGCACCTTCGACGCAATCGCAATCACCCTCTCCATCGATCGATCGTTTCTTCCATTCATTCATTCATTCATTCCATGCGCGGTTCACACCCGATGAGCGTTTCGCCGCCGCGTCCGCCGTCGCGTCACTTCGCGTCGCGCGATGGACTCCCCACCCCGCGCGTTCGCGTCGTCATCGACGTCGATCGACCCCGACACCGACTCCTCCGTCGACGATGATTTCTCTTTGGACGACGTCGATTCGAGCGATTGGTCGAGCGAGGACGACGGCGAGGCAGACGGCGCGGACGCCGCGCGCGCGAACGCGTCGCGCGTCGCGAGCGACGTCGCTCGCGACGCCGCGGAAGATTCGAATTCCGATGATGACTTTGCTGATTTAGAAGATGAACCAGACTTTCGCGAGTGGCTTCGGGAGAACGTGCGAGATGAGGGAATGAAGGCGCAAACGCGCGACGCGAACGCTCGCGCGCGGGCGTCGCGGTACGATGAGGATTTCGATATAAGCGCTGAACTGTTCGCGATGCGCCACGGGCGACGCGCTCGAATGCGAGGCGTTGAAAATGGACGACGAGTTCTCGCGGAGGCGTGGTTGTCGAGTCCAGCGGCGGCGGCGGCGAACGCGGCGAACGCGATGTTTTCGGATGACGACGACGACGACGACGCGACGTTCGAGAACGCGGTGGCGCGACGAACTCGCGCGCACGTGAATTTAGCAAATATGGATTTCGACGCTTTGGAGTTGCCGGAAATGCAAGTCATAGATGAGAAAGAGTTTGCGTTTCTGGATGAAGACGCCGAGTACCAAAATTTCCTGTCGTCGCTCGTCGGAGGGGCGACGCGCGGGATTCAGGGCGTAGACGCTGGTGCGGGCGCGATGGTCGTCGACGACGACGACGATGATGATGATGATGATGATGATGATTACGCCGAGGAGGATCCCGAAGCGGCGGCGGTTGAATTGCGCATTCAAGAGGAGAGGCGAGCGGCGCGGCGAGCGGCGCAGTCGAGCACGCCGGGTTCCGTGGGACCTGCGGCGAGAAACGTGATGACTGCCGAACAGATGGAAGCCAATCGGCTTCGGGCTGAGCGTGCGGTGATAAGACGACGAGCGTCAAGGTTAGCACCGTTCGAAAAGTTTGTCAACGTGAGGTTAGCGGGCTACACGGTGGAACAACTCACGACGTTGAACCGACAGATTCATCAACACGTGCAGCTATTATTTCAGTCCTTGTGCTTGACAGCGACGGATAGTTCCAAGGCGGAGACAACGCGCACTGTCGTGGCGCTCATTTCAGCTATGCAAGAAAGCGGGAAGAAAAACTACTTTTTCAAGAACAATGCGAACGCGCCGCCCTATGACAACAAATTTTTCAAATCGACGCCCGAGAACGGCCACTGGTACGGACGGTTACCCAAAAACGAGATGATATTTACCGTGTATGACTGCGCACCATTGCGGCAAAGTTTTGAGTTCGTGACCGCGATCACTGCCTTAGGATTCATAGATAACCCCGATCATTGGCGTGATCCTTTGGAAGTGTTCAAATCGACCTCTGAAGACGGTTCTTCGAAGACGTGGTCAACAGGACAACCGACGACGCACGTTCGACGAGACACATTGTTTCGCGATCCAGAGCCGTCGCATGCACAACGCCGCTATAAGAACATGCGTGAAGCTCTCGCAGATCGATGCGATGAGCGCTGGCTACCGATCCCCAAAGCGGTCGCGGATATTGCGCGCGAGATGCGCGAGCGCGTTTCTCCGGATCCGTCGTTGTTTCTCGGTCTGAGCGCTTTCGATGAGTCCAAACACAAGAGTAATTGGCTGTCGAGCGAGGACGGCCTTCTCGCGATTGGTTTGTTGCATTACGCTGACGATTATGGCAAGATTGCGAAAGTTCTGTGCGTCACGAAGACTCAAGAAGCGGTATCGCGTCGCGCTCGCGCTCATCGCCGCTGTTCAAAGTACGCCGGTAAGAGCTCAGTGAGCAAGGCGTACAACCTAGTTTTTCAACCCTTGAGTGAACACGAGGTGCGCTTCATTCAACATGCGGTCACATCTGTGCCCTCGAACGATGGTCACTTCAGTTTCGACGCGTCGATGTGGGAGTTCGTGTGCGCCTCTTTATCGAATCGCTTGCCGCGAGCCACGCACAAGCTGTGGCTCAATCTAGTCGAAGATCAGACCAAGTCCACGGAACTACGAAGGATTAATCCCGCTCTGTTACAAGATTTGGCACCTGCATACGCGCGCGCGCGCGCCGCGCGCGTGACCAAGAACTGTTCGAAAAGGGGAGGGCGAAGAGAGAGCAAAGAGAACGAAATCGAGCGCGAAGACATCGACGACTCGGACACCGACGACGACATCGCGCGCGAACGCTTGTCCGACTCCGATTCCGATGACCAACTCGCGCGCGAAACCATGCTCGGCGATGGCTCCCAACGCCGATCCAACGCCGCGGCCGCCAGTCGCCCACCGCGAATCCACTGGACGCCGGCGCAGGACTACGCCATCGTCAGCGCCGTCGCTTTTGGCCGTCCTCTGCAGTCCCTCATCGCCGCCCCGGGCTCGTGCTGTCACGGCCGCTCCCTCGACGCCGTGCTCGTTCGCATCAACGAGCTCAAATCATCCTCTCGTCTGTAGAGCGGTATCATTCCACGCCATTCCCAAAGTCGTCTCGTCCTCGCCCGTCGGCGCGCGCGACGTGAAAATATCTCTCTGCACGTCACGCCTCGCCAGATTCCTCGAATCACGACTCATCACGACCCCCCCCCAGGACGCCGCCGGCGGCGCGCCCCACCGCGACCGAAGCGAACGAGCGCGCCATTCGCCGTCGAACGCGTCCGCGCGCGCCACAGGTCGACGCGCGCCCGTCGTCGAATTCCTCGCATTCGCATTCGCATTCGCATTCGCGTTCGCATTCGCGTTGACGATCGCGAACGAAAACGTGAAACGCACGTGAAGCGTTTTTAAACAAAGTGTGGATTATTTAAAACACGCGCGGTTTTAATGGCGAACGGTCTAGGTGGAGCATCGATCGCGTCCTCGATGTCGATCGCGCGATGGCGAACGAGCAAACCATGGAGTGTGCGAGAGAGGTGCGAACGAACGACGACGAGGGAGACGGGAAAAGTGTGGGAGAAGACGCGAGCGCGAGCGACGCGAGCGCGAGCGTCCAAGGCGGCGCCGTTCGCGGATCACGGCGTGAAAGAACTCGACCCGGAATTGTACGGGATCTTGGTGAAGGAAAAGGAACGACAAAGATTAGGTCTTGAGTTAATCGCGAGCGAGAATTTCACGTCTAAAGCGGTGATGGAGGTGAATGGGTCGTGCTTGACGAATAAGTATTCGGAAGGGTTGCCGGGGCAACGATACTACGGCGGGAACGAGTTCATCGATCAAACCGAACAACTGTGCCAAAGTCGCGCTTTGAGCGCGTATGGGTTGGATCCCACAGTTTGGGGGGTGAACGTGCAGCCGCTTTCGGGGTCGCCCGCGAACTTTGCCGTGTACACGGCGCTGTTGCAACCGCACGAACGAATCATGGGTCTCGACTTGCCGCACGGCGGGCACTTGACGCACGGGTTCTACACCCCGAAGAAGAAGATCTCTGCGACGAGCGTGTATTTCGAATCCATGCCTTACCGCTTGAATGAAGAAACCGGGATCGTGGATTACGACAAACTCGAAGAGAACGCGATGTTGTTTCGCCCCAAGCTCATCATCGCCGGCGCTTCGGCTTACTCGCGCAACTTCGACTACAAGCGAATGCGTTCGATCTGCGACAATGTTGGCGCGTACCTGATGTCCGACATGGCGCACATTTCCGGGTTGGTCGCCGCAAAACTCGTGGATGATCCGTTCTTGTACTCTGACATTGTCACCACGACGACGCACAAGTCGTTACGAGGACCGCGCGGCGGGATGATCTTCTACAAGCAAGAGCACGCCGCGGCGATCAACTCCGCGGTTTTCCCGGGCCTCCAAGGTGGTCCGCACAATCACACCATCGGTGCGTTGGCGGTTGCGTTGAAGCAAGCTCACACGCCCGAATTCGTGGCGTACCAAAAGCAAGTCATCGCCAACTGCGCCGCGTTGGCCAAGCGCTTGAAGGAACTTGGCTACACATTGGTCTCTGGCGGTACTGACAATCACTTGATCCTGTGCGATCTTCGACCGATGGGCGTCGACGGTGCGCGCGTTGAGAAGGTCCTCGATATGTCGCACATTACGTTGAACAAGAACTCTGTGCCGCGCGATACGTCGGCACTAATCCCTGGTGGGATTCGCATCGGTAGCCCCGCGATGACGACGCGCGGCATGGTTGAAGCGGACTTTGTTCGCATCGCCGACCTCATCCACAAGGGCGTGAAGATCGCGATCGACGTTAAGAAGAAGACGGAGGGTGGCAAGTTGAAGGACTACAAGGACTACTTAGAAAAGAACAACTTGCCAGAAATCAAGGCGCTTCGCAACGAAGTTGAATCCTTCGCGTCCGAGTTCCACATGCCGGGTGGCGTTCTTTAAAAGCTATCGATACAGTACTTTACACTACAACACTACTTTTAATCAACATGCGCTAGAATTTAAACATGATACGTCACCTCTCGCCAAAATTGAAATCGAGCGGCAACGTTTTATACTCTCCCGGCTTCAACCCGTCGATGGAAAGCGCGCCAAAGCTCTCGCGATGAAGTTCCACGACCGTGCATTTGAAAACGGCAAACATGCGCTTGACCTGATGGTACTTACCCTCGCTCAACTCGATGCGCGCCTCGTTCGGAGCGATTATTTCGCAGCGCGCCGGTTTACATGCCTTGGTTTCCCCTGACAACGTCAATGTCCCGCTCGCGAACACCTCCACGCACGCCGTCGGAATCGTCTCGCTCGTGCGCACGCGATACCACTTCCCGATATCCTTCTTCGGCGACGTCAGCGCGTGATTCAACGCTCCGTCATCCGTGAAAAGCAACAACCCGGTGGTGTCTTTATCCAATCGCCCAACCGTCTCCACCCCGGGTGAGCGCTTGCGCCAACGCTCGGGTAACGCCTCGTACACCGTCGCGCCCTCATTCGCGTCGTGCGAACACACCACCCCGCGCGGTTTATGCATGACGAGTAATATCCCATTCGCGTGATCCAACTCTTCGCCGTCCACCGCGACGTCGCGCGCGAGCGCCTTGGTCTTCCCATCCAACGCCCGCGCGCCCGCGATGGAGACGACGTGCGCCTTGAGGAATTCATTGACGCGCGCGCGCGCGCAATACCCTAAACGCCCCAGCAATGCGTCTATGCGTTCGCGTCGCGCCGCGATGTCGTTCGACGTCTCGCTCGCGCTCGCGCGTGCGCGCACCGCTTGAAACGCCCTCGACGTCGATGTCGTCCTCGACGTCAATCGCCATGGAATCATGAAGCGTTGGCGATCGTATGGAGGCGCGCGCGCGCGCGATGATGATGATGGTGATTGCGCGCGAAAGCCCTAAATTCGTCGTGGTCGTTAGGGCATAGGTTTTAGGGTTCGCGGTCGTCCCTCGTCCACCGGTCATGACCAGTGTAGTGTTTCAGTCATTCCCGAGTGACCGACCGACCGACCGAGACCGACCGACCGAGTGACTGGCGGCGACCGCGCGCCCATCGCCCGCGCCGCCGCCGTCGTTCGACGTCGTTCGCGTTCCCTTTTCTACGCCGAACGTCATTCGCTCGGTCATCCGTCGTCGTCTTTTCGTCGTCTTTTCGTCGTCTTTTCGTCGTCTTTTCGTCGTCGAAGGTCGCATCACGCGTCGATTGGACGTCCATCGGAAGTCGATTGGCTCGTGACGAGGATTCGGCGGTGACATGGGCATTTGCGGGTACAACAAATGGCTACAAAACGAATACCGCGCATCGTTCGCGCCTTCAAAGCGCTCGCCTCGCGTGTACGATCACGTGTACGTGGATGTGAATAATTTGTTACACGTCGCGGCGCACCACTCGAGGAGTGAGAGGACGTTTTTCAAAAAGTTGTTCGCGTTGTTGGATAATCGCTTGGCGAAGACGGCGCCGAGGCATAGCGTGACGTTAGCGCTGGATGGACCCGCACCGATGGCGAAGACGATAACGCAGAGGAGACGAAGGATTAGGTTAAGCGCGGGAGCGGCGACGCCGCTGAGCGATGATATGTGCAAGTTGTTGAAGATTGGAATCACGCCGGGGAGCGTGCTGGCGCTGAAAATTGACCGAGCGTTGGAATATTACGTCGCGCGACGCATGTTGAGGAAAGACCAAAGAGAGAGCGGGGATAATTTATTATATGAGATATCGAGCATGCGCGTCGCCGGAGAAGGGGAGATTAAGCTCGTGAAATCGATTCAGCAACGGCTGAGGAATCCGCGGTTTGAGGGGCATTCACACTGCATCGTCACCGAGGATAGCGACGCATTTTTGCTAGCGATGACGCTTTTCGGTCAAGGCAATGCCCAGCACGCGGAGAACGAGCAGTTTCAAGTGTTTGTGATGAGCGATAACTGGGTTTTCAGCGCGCGCGTGTTCGATGAATTGTTGCTAAAGTCGCTTCCGAAAGGGACGTCGCTTGACAGCGCGCGACGGGATTTTATCGGGTTGTCAGCAATGATGGGGAACGATTACATCAACGGTAGTAAATTAGGGGTGAAGACGAGCTGGAAAGCTTATTTAGAGATGCGCGCGACGTATAGATTTCGGGATGACCCGCTGTTCCCGATGCCGCCGAGTAAAGAACACACGCTCGCGATGCCGCTCGCGCAGCGTCCGGTGAAGACGAGCATCGAAGACAGTGACGCAGGGATTCAAACCGCTGTGAATTGGAAGTTTTTGCGCCAATTAGCGCGCAAGCTAGTAGACAAACACGAAACGAACGGCGCGCCCGCCGAGCGCGCGGTGGCGAAGAAGACGCGGGTATACGAGTACTTGTACGGCGTAGAGTGGATGCTTCGCATGTACTTTGACGGCGAGTGCTCGGATTTTAGTTACTACTCGGTGTCCGTGGGACCGCACGTGGATGATTTTCTGGACATTCCCGATGAGTACGACATTTCGTGCGACCCATTGAAAAATTTGAAGCGCGCGGAGGCGAGTTTTTACAATCGCCGTCCTATCACGCCGCTGGCATACTCGTTAGCCGTCATCCCGCGCGGCGGGCGAGCGATGATTTCGAAGAACATACGTCCACTCGTCGATCCGGGCTCTCACGTGCGTCAATTATTCTCCTTGGACTACTGCGTGCAGTGTATTAAGCACCGGATGCACGTTTCGCCGATGGAGAACGCGATGCAAAACACAACGCTGTTGCACCAACGCGACCCGGGATTTCAAGAGCTCGTCGCGACGAGCGCGCAATACTCGCGATTTTCGCGATACACCGACGATGAGGGGTACATCATCGACCCCGAATCCGGGGATTACATGGATTTGGAGCAGATGCGAGAGGAGTTAAAGGTTTTGAACCGCATGCACTTGGAGCATTTGTCGTGCTCGCCGCAGCACTCATCGAAAGACCCCGTCTGTTTACCCACGCTCGAGGCGGCGGTGGCGAGAATAAGCGCCGATTCAAAACTCACCGAAGACGAAGAGATGCTTCGAACGCTCGCGACGCCGATTTTGATGTGGCGCCGGACGGATCTCGATCCGCCAGGTTTAGACAGCCGCGATTTCGCGGGCGCCAGAGAGCAGGACGCGTGGCAGCACAAAATCATCCCGAGCGGACTGCCCCGCCTCCCTTGGGAGTGCTTGGAAATTCGCAAGTATGACGGCGACGTCGCCGACCTCCTCGCGCGCTGGGGCGCGAACAACGCGTTGTTCTCATCCCTCGACGAAGAAACCGCCGAGCTCGCCGAGAGCGATTTCGACTACCGCGGAATGAGCGAAATCGATGTGCGCCTCCAAAAAGCGCGCGCATCGCGCGATGTCATCGACGACGCTCAGAAAGTTCCAGTCCAAGCGAAAGCCGCGAAGAACGGGGCGAAAAAGCGCACGAATGTTCCGGCGTCTGTTCAAAGCGCCGCCGCGCCGTCGCCCGCGTCCAAACCGAGACGCAACCGAAGCAAGAAATCCACCGCGGCGCCGCAAGCGATCGCGCGCGCGCGCGCGTTCGCGTTTTAGCCTCAATCACATCATGTCATCGCACGCGTATTTCCACGCACGTATGGCTTGCTCGTTCGCTCGCTCGCTTTATTTGTCATCGCTCGTCGTCGTCGTTCGTCCCGCACACCGCGACGCGACCGCGGCGTCCTGAACTCTCGTCGACGTCCCAAAGACGCGTTCATCGAGCTTCTTCGATTGACGTCAAGTTTTCGCCCTTCATCACATTCGCTCATTCGCGTCATTCGCGAATGGAAGAATCGTCGCGCGCCGACGCCGACGCCGAGCGCGACGCCGCTCGCCGAGCGCGGCGCGCCGTCGTGTCCTTCGAACGCGCGCTCGCGGAAAACGTGAAACAACGGGCGAAACATTACGATGACCCATCAAAGTTCGCGTCGAGCGAAATCGAGCTGGACAACGAAATTCTCGCCCTAGGCGAGCTCGCGACGGATGGCGCGTCGGCGAGAGAATTCGCGGCGCTCGGGGCGACGGCGTCCATCGTCCTCGCCCTGGCGCACGTGAACGAGGACATCGTGAGCGATTGTTTACACGTCCTACGAGAATTGACGGATGTAGACGACGTGAACGGGGAAAACGAAGGGGCGGAAGCGATCGCGCGAGCGTTGAAGACGAGCGGCGGGTACGCGGCGCTGATCGACGCTCTGCTAAGATTTGAAGATTTACAAGGAGCACAGCGAGCGTCGACGAGCGACGGCGTGAAAGCGGTGAATGACGTGTTAGGGATCGTGGAGAACTTGGGGGAAATCGCTGGGACGGCGAATGATTCGGCGAGCGGGGAGGCGGAGAACGAAGCGCTGGAGGCGTTTTGCACGGAGACGCGGCTTTTGGAATGGTTATTGAAGCGAGTCGATAAGCGACGGGAGGTTGATGAGAATAAGTTGTACGCGTCGGAGATTTTGAGTATCATATTGCAGAGCAGCGCGAAGTGTCGAGACATGTGCGTGAAGAGGGATGGATTGGAGACGTTGCTGAGCGCGACGTCGGCGTATAAAAAGCGCGAACCGGAGGACGATGGCGAGAAAGAGCTCGTGGAGAATTTGTTCGATGCGCTATGCGCCATCGTCATTCGCGATGAGAATAAGGCGCAATTCGTCGAGCTCGAAGGGATCGAGCTCATGCTCATGCTACTCGCGGGAAAATATAAAGAGCAAGGGGTGAATTTCGTCGCTGTGCCGGCTCTCAAGTGCTTGGATTACGTGTTGAGCACCAACGGCGCGGCGTGCGATCGTTTCATCGAAGCTCAAGGGTTAAAACACGTCTTCGCGGTGTTCATGGGACGAAACCTTAAATCTTGGCGCAAGAAGTTGGGCGATGAGGGCGTACTCGAGCAACAGATTCGATCGACGAGCGTCGTGTATTCGCTCTTCAAAAACGTCACGAGCGAGCGTTTGCGCGACCGCTTGTGCGCAAAATTTGTTGAACAAGATTTTGTTAAATGCGATCGGCTCATCGAGCTTTGGGTGGAGTTCGCCAACCGCGTCAGCTCCGAGCAAGCTCGATTGGACAATGACGACGAAGACACGGGCGTGGACCTCACCGAAGAGGAGGAATACCTCCAAAAGCTCGACGCCGGTTTGGCGACGCTCGAGCACCTCACGATGATCTTCGCTCAGCTCTGGGCGACGAACTACGCGCCAATCATGCGTCGACTCTACGTCAACGCGAGTCAAAACTCCATTTCGCTCGGCGACTTTCGCGACATCATGCGTCAGCACGCGCGTCACGTAGGCGACGCCGGCGGCGACGCCAAGCGCGCCGTCGCCGTCGAGCGAATCCTCGCTGCTTTGCCTTACGCCCCGGGCGAGCGCGATGACGCGTCGTAGTCCTCGCCTTCGCGTCGTCGTCCGCGCGTTTAATATCATTCCACCTGTAGTCCGCCGTCCATGGGTGTGCATAAACCCTACTCACGCGCCCCAAAAAGTAAGATGGCATTAAAACCTCTCCACTACGAGTAGGGTTTACCTCTCGCCCCGCACGCGCGCGCGAACCGTCGCGATCGACGTCATTCCCGCACACCCCCCAACGTCTCACCATGCTCTCGACGCTCTCTTCGAAACTCACGTTCGCCCCGGGGCAAAGCAAAAAGTCTTTCTCTTCGTCGCGCTCGCGCGCGCTCACATCGGTGCGCGCGTTCGAGCGACGACGACGGAGCCGCGATCGATGAGATTAATCACTTGGATTAATCATCGAGCGCACTCGATCGCGCGCGATGATGGACGAGGCGAAGCGACATCGCGCTCGACGCATCGTTCGCGTGGAATGCGCGCGATATGAATGATACAAAATACGTTTTATTGAACGCGAGCGCTCGCTCATGGGCGGAGTCGCGGAGGGAGGCGACGGGAGATACGATCGCGGTTTCAGTTGGCGAGGTGGTTGTGTGGTTTATCCACTCGAACGCGCGAACGCGCGAAGGCGGTTGATTCGCGGTTGATGAGAGTTGGAGAGCGTGAGCGATGAGAGATGATGACTGACGAATGCGATGTGAACGCGCGCGGTGGTGCAGGCGGGGAAGACGATCGATACGGATAACCGTAAGGCGGCCATGGCGGCGAAGCAAGCGGCGGCGAAGAAGGCGGCGGAGGCGGCTAAAGTTAAGGCGGAAGCGCTGAAACAAAAGAACGTCGCTGACGCGAAGAAGGCGGCGGAAGCAAAGAAGGCGGCGGAAGCGAAGGCAGAACTCAAGCGCAAGGAAATGGCGAAGAAATCTGCGGCGATTAACAAGACGATCGGCGGCTCTTCCCGTTTCGCCAAGTCCATGCCGGCCAAGCCGAACGTGAAGGATCCGCTCGCGGGTAAGGAGTACAAGGGCCTCTTCGCCGGTTTGTTCGGCGGCAAGAAGGACAAGAAGTAAATTAGCACTACGTAACGTGCGTTTCATCAAACTATCTCTTCGTCAACGCGCACGGAGAGAAATCAATCCCACCGTCTTCACAATTGTGAATCACACAACCAATTTCTAAAATTACACCGTCATTCTACGCGCATGGAAATACGAAGAATGATAAATAATGTTCCTTTCACCTACTTCTCGAGCGACTCGAAGAAACGCGTGAGATGCACGACGAGCGCCTCTGGCTTCTCGAGGTGCACGGCGTGCCCAGCGCCCTTGACGATGGAGAGCGAACGTTCGCCAACGGCGTCGCACATTGACTTTGCCTCCGCCGTGAATTTGCCGTCTCGTTCTCCCACGATGAACAAAGACTTTCCTTTTAAGCGATGAATGTTGTCCCACGTGTGCGCCTGTCGACCAGGCGAGGCGGACGATAGGCAGTCGGCGAGTGCCGCGGCGTCCGCACTGTTGGTTTGCGCGCGGCGACGTGCTAAACCGTCGACGCCACCGAAACGCGGATGTGCGGCCAACGTGGAAAACAACCGTTGCTTGTACCAAGCCGCGGCGAACGTGCGCACGTCGCTCTTGCGTAGGGCGTGAGCAAGTTCATCATCTCGTTTCGCTCGAGATTCGCGCGCTCGTGCGTCCCGCACGCCGGGAGAACCACCGATGGAGATGATCGATTTTATCAAGCCATCCTCGGCGCCGAGCGCCAACGCGACGCGGGCGCCCATGCTATAGCCCACGACGTGTGTTTTATTTGGCTCGCAACCAAATGCATCCATGGAGCATCGAACGACGTCTCGCATGGCCTCGATCGATGTCGCCCCGCGCTGCGTGGTGTTCCCGTGCGCGGGTAAATCGATGGCGAGGACACGTGATGCAGTATTCGCCGTCAGTCCACGAGCGACTCCGTCCCAATCGTCGATGGATCCCATGAATCCGTGCAACAACACAATGGTGTCCCCAACGAAATCCGAATCCGTGCGCGACAACACACAGTGCACGTTGTATTCACCGTACGCGGTTTTTACCGCGACTTTTGACGCTGCACCCCATGGCGAGGATGCCGCGACGAGCGCTGTCACAGCGTCGGCGCATTTCGACGCCGCGCCCGTGCCCCCGGCGTCAAGCATCATACCCACGCCCGAGCCGTCGTCAAACGCGCGCACGGGAGCGAGCTCTGGGGTCATGATTTCTTCTGCGAGCCAAGATTGGGTGCCGAGTCCGTGCGCGCGCGTCCCGGGAGGGGCGTCGGGGGCATCTAAAGCCAAAATCAATGGCGTGACCTCTGGAACGCGTCTCCGTTCCAAATCATCCGACATGGAAACGCTCGCTTTCGCGGCGGTTATCTCTCGCTCGAGCGCGTCGTCGAGCGCGGCGGCCAATTGCATACTCGCATAGAGTCCGACGCCGGTCTCAAACGCACTCGAGATGATGGGCCGCACGCCGCGCGACATCGCGATGCGGGCGAGCGTCGATGTCGCTTCGAGACCGCCGACTACGGCGGGCTTCATCACCACTGCGGCAACGCCGTTCGAGCGATCGGCGACGCGCGCGACCGCCGCGCTCGCTTCAGCGAGGGATGACGACGCACGGACGATCTCATCAATCGTCTCATCGAGCGCCACGGGCACGCCAGTGGTGAAGAAAAACGCCGACATTTCCCGCGACGACGCCGTCGGCTCTTCAACGTACTGCAAATGCACTTCAAGTTCTTGCACGGAGGCCCCAAAATCGAGCGCTTCGGTGAATGTAAATCGGCGATTGGCATCAGCACGAAGGACGACGTCAGGGCCGACGGCGGCCCGAATCGCTGCGAGCCGATGGGCATCCGCCTTGGCGCCCGGGCCACCGACGCCTCGTCCGACTTTCACCTTTAAGCATCGATGCCCAGCGGCGACGAGTGCCTTGGCTTCGATTACCGCGGCATCGACGTCGACGGCGGCATCGACGAGAGCGTTTATCCACACTCGACCGCTCGCCGAGTCTTCGCCGCTCAAAGTGTGAGCGAGAGTCATCGTTTTATTTGCCGCCATTGCGTTGAGCACCGCCGACTCGAGGGCGAATCGCGTCGTCGGGAGCAACTCGCTTGACGACATTCCGCATGTTTTTTCGATCCAAGCCGTAAAAGTGCCGTTCATCAGCGCGATCGTTGATGGCACCTCGACTTCTTTCAAAAGTGAAGCGACGACGGCGATTTGTGCGCCCGCTTCTTCGAACGTTTCCCGATGCAATCCGGGGAGCGGCGACGCCTCGCCGTACCCAAACGTCCCGTCGCCGAGGGTGACTTTTAATAGCCAACCATCGCGCGTCGCGCTCTCGCGCGCCGTCGTCGTCACGGGCTTGGCGAGCGGAATGGAAAATTTCGACACCTCCGCGTTGGCTATCGTCATCCCCGGCGCGTGCGCCGCAGACAGACCTAAAGCGTGTCGAGCGGCTCGTGCGCAGCGCCGTTGCACCATTTTGTGCTGGGCGAGATTTCGCGCGCGAGATGTCGTGACTTCGATGACGCTGTGCGCATCTTCGCTCCACGCCTTGCGTAAAGCGGCGTGGAGTTCCGGGATTGACAACGGATGGGTGTACGCCACGCGATGAGCCTCGCACAATCCGCGTCGCGTGACGTCGGGCGGCGTGGCGAATAACCGGTTGAACGCCGCGTCATCCACCTGGGCGGCGACGGGTAAAAACGAAAAGATTCCGCCGCCGCCGTTGTTCACGACGACCACCGTCACGGGCGGCTGCCCAGGACGCTCGCGCAAGAAAAGCAGTCCGTTGGAATCGTGCTGAAACGACACGTCGCCGATGATGAGGGTCACGGGATGACCGAGACCGGCTGCGAATCCCGCAGCGCTCGACAGCACGCCATCGATCCCGCTCGCCCCTCGATTCGCGGTCACTGGGACGCCGTAAGACGTCGCACTGGAATGCACGAGGGCGTGAGCACCGCCATCGGTAAAATATTTAATCCCGCTCAACGCGTCGACGTCGCGAATAGGCATGGAATTTCCTAAAAATAACCCCATGGAGTGTGGCAATCCTTCGCTCACGGCGCACGCGACAGCCATTTCGGAGAGCCCTTCGTTCGCGGTTATGTCTCCAAGAGCGGTGGACGCCTCGCGCGCGACGGCGCTTCCAAGAGACACCGCGCGCTTGGCAAATGCGATGCACGACATTTTATTGTCGCTCGTCTCGTACGCGCTCGAGCGGCTCAATGCTCCCTCCAACGCCGTCGCGGCGTCGCCGACGGAAGCCTGGACGCGAATGGAAACACAGTGCGCGGGATCTAATCTTCGCGCCGTTGGTTCGATGACGATCCATTCCGCCCCGTGCTCGATAGCGCTCGCTTCAAGAAATTGACAAAGTCGCTTTGAAGTCAACCGCGAACCGAGCTGGACGATAACATCTGGTCTCAGCGCGTCGTGCGTCTCTGGCTCGACGAGCGCGTAATCAATCATCGGCACCACGCGAACGAGTTCTTCATCGCCCGCACCGACGCGCATGCCGCTCGTGGCATCTGCTGCGACGGCCCATCCGAGCGTACGCGCGATCGAAACCGCAGCCATCGCGTCGGCGGCGCATGAACCGCCGCCAACGACTAACATCCCGCGCTTCGCGCCCGTCATCCGCGTCAACGCCGAGCGCCACGCTTCGCCGTCGAGCGGCGCTCGCGTGGAGACCTCGCTGAGCGTAAACGGCGTTGATGACGATTCCCAGCGCTCGAGTCCTTTCAATGCTTTGTTTGAGTCCCATGCTACGCGTTGCGGCCCGAGGGGTTCGCGAAACGCGCAATTCAAATGCACCGGCCCGGGATCGGCGCCTCGTAAATATCTGAGCGCCGTCGCCGCCATCGTCGCGCACGCGCGCGCCGGGGCACCGTCGCCCGGTGGAGCGAGGTCTGCGGTGTACCGCGCGTAGGAGCCAAAAATTTTGACTTGGTCTATCGTTTGGTTCGCCCCGGTGTCGCGCAATTCGTACGGTCGGTCCGCGGTGAGGAGCAACAACGGCGTCGAGCTCTCCGAAGCTTCGACGACGGCTGGGAATAAATTAGCCACCGCGGTGCCGCTGCTACAAATCACCGCCGCCGCACGCGACGCCCCTTTGGCGTACCCAAGGGCGTAAAATCCGAGAGCTCGCTCGTCTAAACACACGATCACGCGCGCGGCGACGTTCTTCTCTGCGGCGAGCGCGAGTGGGGTCGATCGACTGCCGGGAGCGACGCAAAACGTCGTCACGCCGCCGCGCACGAGCTCGCCGATTAAAATGGACGCCCACGCGGCGTTGGGATTCGGCATGCTCGCGAGCGTCATCGCCGGCGCCAGCAACGTTTCCAGTGGCTTCGTCTTCAAATTCAGTTCGTTCCATTCAGCCTTGGCGTTTGCCGAGCCCACGACGCCGACGCCGGCGTACAGCGATACTCGGCTGGCGTCTGGTCGCACGAGCGCCGAACGAATGGCGACGGCAAATTCTGCGCCTTCCGCGCTGATCCAACCCAGCGGGCCGGCGTACAGCCCGCGATCGAAAGATTCCACCGCGCGCAACGTCTCGAGCGCGGCCTGTCGTGGGTATCCGCACACCGCGGGCGTCGGATGCAACGCGCGAAACAAATCCGCCTCCGTCTTCCCTGGGGCGAGCGCGGCGGAGAGCCGCGAGTACAGATGTTGCACGGCGACGTTGCGTAAAATGCCCTTTTCGATTTCGACGCGAACTCCACCGACGCCGCCTTGGGCGACTTCGCTCAAAGCGTTGCGCACTTCCTCGCGAACGATGGCGAACTCTTCATGTTCTTTCGGGGACAGAAGCATGTCGTACGCGAGCGCGGCGTCCTCGCCGTCGTCGGCGCCGCGAGCGCGAGTCCCGGCCACCGCCTCGCTCGCGGCGCGACCTTTGTGACTCAGAAATAAACGCTCCGGGGTGGAGCCAAGAAACGTTTCGCCGTTTGGATGTCGCAACACGAATTGATAGGCATCCGGATCGCGCGATTGCAGTCTCGACACGAGCGCGAAGGAATCCACCGCGGCGTTGAGTTCGAGATTGCTTCGGCGCGCTAAAACAACCTTTCGCAATGGATCGAGAGATTCACCCCCGAGAAGCATGGCGTCGACGATGGCATCCATGCTTTTTTCATCGTCGTCGTTCGGCTTGGCGTTATCCATAGCCATCGTCAGCGCTTCGAATTGATCTAAAACCGCGCTCGGCGCTTCGACGCCGGCGGCGCGACCGAGCGACTCCAACGCCGTTCGCACATCCGGCGAATCCGAATCATCAAAGCTGCTACCCAAATCCGCCCACGCGTGAACTTCCCCGCTCGAATCATTCGTCGATGGCGATCTCGACGCGCGAATGCGCGAAATCACGGACGACACATCTTTTGACCATCCCGACTCATCCGGAACGAGAGTTCGATGGACGACGTGCGCGGCGCCCGGCGGAAGCGCCGCGCTCGCGCTCGAACCCGCCTTCATCGCTCGCTCCAGCGTTTCGCACGCATCATCGAGCGCCTGCATGAACGACTTGGCGGATGGCCCGCAATTCTCCACCCCGTTCGCGTCCCAACACACGCACACCGCGAGCGTGGCGCACGTCACGCCCTCGACGAACTCCAGCGTCGGCAAGAAAAAATAATGCGTCCCGAACGACGCCCACTCCTCGCTCGGCGTCCTTTCTGGGTCGAACCTCGCCGCACCGTACGCCCTCGCCGAGTCGCCCCCGTCGTCGCGATCTCCCGGATTCAAAAACCTCCGCATCGACGCTATGCGACGCCGAAACGCCGACGCCGAGCCCGCGTCCGCGTCCGCGTCCGTCCACGTCGCGCTCGCCCCGACCCCGGCGCGCGCCCCGCGACTCGCGCGCTCAAATTCCCCTTCTTCGTTCGCTTTTTCTATGTTCGCCTCAAACTCGGTCGCATATCTCATCCCTTTCCCTCGCTCGCTCGCGTTCGCGTTCGCCTTGGCGTTCCTCGCTCGAGGCGACCAATACGCCGCCGCGACGCCACTTCCATTCGACGCTCTCGTCACCCATTCCAGGGCGTTCGCATCTCGAGGAACATCAATCACGAATCGCACGCACCCGCTCGCGTACGCATCGTACTCGCACTGTGCTTCAACTCGATCGTCTTCGCGTCGAGCTCGAGCGCCGCTCGCTCGCGCCGCTCGACGTAAACGCCTCCATCCTTCATCCACATTTGTCGCGTGTTCGACGCGAATGACGTTCGTGATCGATGCCTGATTTTTTCTCCCTTCGTCGTCGTGTTCACTTTTGTCTATGAAGTCAAGAGCGCGTTGAGTACGGTCTCTGGCGTCGCGTCGAGCGCGCGCGCGCTCGCTCGGCGCGGAGCGGGCGACGCGCCGCGCCGCGAACGCGCGCCCGCGATGGCGACTGAGAGGCGAATGCGAGAGAGTTTCCATGCACGCGCTTAAAAGCGACGTGGGATGGAGACCGTTGTGCTCGACAGCGAGCGCAAAAGTGAGCGCGCGAATGCGAGGCGAGGGGGAAAGTGACGAGAGGACTGGGCGCGAGCGAGGGTTCGAGCGGCGCGAGCGAGCGGCGCGAGCGATTGAAGATTGGGGATTGAAGATTGGGGATTGAAGATTGGGGAAGGAATATTGATGAATGATGATGATGAATGATGAATGTGATGAATGACAACGAACGAAGGGCGCGCGCGAGAGGCGAGCGGGATGGAGACGGGTGAGAAACGCGCGACGGAGGTTACCATTTGCCGCGGGCGCCGGAAAATCGGCCGGCGCCGCGCGCGCGACCGCCGCGACCGCCGCTCGCGCCGCCGCGACCGCGACCGGAGGGTTTGAATCCTCGTCCACCGCCTCCACCGCCGGTCTTGCGCTGCATCGCTTGTAACGCGATGGGGACGTGTTGGTCGGCGCCTTGGAGGATTTCAATGAATTCATTCGCCGCGCCGCGGTTTTCGTGCGTGAAAAAAGTAAAAGATTTCCCGGCGAGACCCGCGCGTCCGGTGCGGCCGATTCTGTGGACGTAATCTTCGACTTGGAGCGGGAAATCGTAGACGACGATGGCGGCGACGCCGGGGATGTCTAAACCTCGAGCGGCGACATCCGTGGCGACGAGAATGTTCCCGCGCCCTTTGCGAAAATTATCCAAAATCATTTCGCGTTCGTGCTGCTCCTTGTCGCCGTGAATCGCACCAGCGGAAGAAAATCCTTCTTGCTTCAATCGGCGATCCAAGAAGTCGCAGCGACGCTTCGTGCCGGCAAACACGATGCATGTATCGTTTTTGCCGAGCTCCTTCTTCAAAATCGCCTTGCAACGCTCGAATTTCTCATCCTCCTCGAGCACTTCGACGTGCTGCGTGATGGACTTGTTCGCGGTGAGCTTGCCACCGCCGCCGCCGATTTCAATGCGCACCGCGTTGCTAGTGAACGCTTCGGCGATCTTTTGCACGGATTTAGGCCAAGTCGCGGTGAACATCACCGTCTGCCTCGCCTTGGGACAGAGCTTCAAAATCTTTTTAATCTGCGGCTCGAAACCCATGTCGAGCATGCGGTCGGCTTCGTCTAAAACCACGTAAGCAGCCTTCGTGGCGGTCACGGGCGCGGTGAACCCCGGTGGGGGCTCTAAAAAGTCATTCAATCGTCCCGGCGTAGCCACGCACACGTCGGCGCCCGAACGCAACGCTCGCAATTGATCGCTCTTGGACGCGCCGCCGTAGAGCACCACCGACCTCGCGCCCGCGGCTTGGCAGAATTTCTCGCACTCGGCGTGAATTTGGATCGCTAGCTCGCGCGTAGGCGCTAAAACAATTACCGCAGGCGCCACCGCTCCCGGTCGCCATCGACCATCGACCAGCGTCATCTCCGGCGCCTTGGCGGACCCGATCGCCATGATCTTCGACAGCGCCGGGAGCAAAAACCCACACGTCTTCCCACTTCCAGTCTTCGCGATCGCCACCACGTCTTTCCCTTTCAATAAAATTGGCCATGACTCTGCTTGAATCGGCGTCGGCGCCGCGTACCCTTGCGCCTTGAGCGCGTTCCGTAACGCCTTGGGAAACTCCGCGTCGTCGAAGCTCGTACACGGTGCCAACGTTTTCGCGTGTTCGCCCGCGCCCGTGATGCTAATCGAGTGTTCTCGTCTAAACTCTTCCACGCTCGTCGCGCGTTTCACCTCACTCACTTTCGTGTCTTTATCTTTCCCATTCGAAATCGTTTCTTTTTTCGTCGACTTCGCGAGCGTTCGTTTGACAAAACTGTCATCCTCGGTCGTCCCATGTGTTTTTAATTCTTCATCGCGCGCCGCTCTCGACGCTTTCTTCGCCTTCTTCGCCTCGCGTCTCAACGCCTTGGCCTCCGGCGATTCGTCCTCCGTTTCCGATCGATGGCGTTTTTTCTCCTTCATTTTCTTCTCCATCGACATCGAAACCCTCGAACGCGATCGCAAACGAAATCTGATCGATCAGATGGAATCGATCGACGCGCGCCGCCGGGCGAACGCGATCGGGCGAATGCCGCGATTTCGTTCGCGTAGCTCTTCGATTCAATCACCCGTCGCCGACCGACGTCAACAATGAATGAATCAATAAATGAATCAACAATAAATAAATAAACCCAAATAGGCAAAAATGTTCCCACACGAGCGTTCGCGCGCGCGCGCGCGCGCGTCGCCGATCGACGTCCAACCGTCGTTCGCGTTCGCCCGTCGATGGGCGGGTGGATGGACGGCTTTCGCGCGGTCGGTCGGTCACTCGGTCACTCGGTCGGTCGGTCGGTCATGTCCTTGGTCGGTCGGTCAACTCCTCGGTCGGTCGGTCACTCGGTC
>Ga0222712_10002460_pt1 | contig 21175 bp, 19 predicted proteins | sample C33_657DmetaG_FD_165043 | JGI IMG/M metagenome (GOLD analysis project Ga0222712, IMG submission 165043) | Estuarine water microbial communities from San Francisco Bay, California, United States - C33_657D | ecosystem: Environmental > Aquatic > Marine > Unclassified | place: USA: California... | reverse complement strand
TTGCCCGCCATCGCGGCTCTGAACGCCATGTCAATGTACTCGGGAATGCGTTCTGTGTGATGTACGCGCTCGGCCCACTTGGTCACCGGACGCATGATGGCCACCTGGTCGATTTCCTGGAAGGCGCCGGTGAGTGCGGCCGAAACTGGGCTGGAGCCACCTAGCGCTACCACCGGCGCGCAGTCGATCAATGCGTTGGCCAAGCCAGTCGTAAGATTGATCGTGCCGGGCCCCGATGCAGCCATGCACACGCCTGCCTGCCCACGGACGCGGGCGTAGGCCTGGGCCATCATGGCCGCCGCTTGCTCGTGCCGTACATCGATGGCGCGCACGCCGTGAGCCATGGCCGCCTTAATGCTATCGTTCATTGGTCCGCCCATGATGAAAAAGGCAGTGTCCACGCCCTGCCTTGCGAGGGCGCGTCCCAAGAGGGTGTAACCCTTGATTTTCATGGTGAGTTTCCTTTAACCCTTTGTGTGTGGAGTGCGTGCCGCAGGTGCATGCAGTGCGCCAGCCAGCGCACGATCATGCGCATGTCAACTTCACGCGCTCATGCGTGGATGCGCAGGGGCCCTGCCATTTGGTAGGCCTGTTCAATCAGCCGCATGCTCTTGTACATATCGTCAAGACCGGCCAGGGGCTGTTGTCCCTTGCGCAGTCGCTGCAGCACGTCGTTGGTGAAGTCGGCGTAATGGGGTACGTTCGTCGTCGATTGGTCGTAGCGCTGGACCGAACCGTCATAGCCACGAATCTCAAAATCCATTGGACCCCAGGCGGTCAGGTATCGATCGGGCGCTCGCACCGCGTAGTGCATGTCGAAGTGGTTCGTCGGCGCCGGGTAAAGGTAGCCCGTTTCGATCAGCACGGTTCGCGGTCCGCTCGCCAGGGTTACGGCTGAGTAGTCTTCGACAGGGTAGTGCCAGGCCGCATTACTCATGGTTGCGCTAACGACCCGACCTTCAGGCCCAAGGATTTGTTGGGCCAAATCGAAAAAATGCGCGCCCAGATTAAGGGTGCAGCCCCCGCCCGACTGCTTGGGATCCAGCATCCAGGCGCAGCCGTTGTCCATATAGCGCTGGGCCGATCCTGCGATAAAGCGAAAGCTGGCACAACTGACGTCCTGTTCAGCCAGCATGGCCTGTACCTGTTGCACCAGAGGTCCATGTCGCATCACGAGCGCGACCGCGGCGAAAACTGATTTCTCGCGTGCTCTCGCGGCAATCTCTGCCACCTGTGCGCTGTCGATGCCGCAGGGCTTTTCCATCGCAAATGGCAGGCCCTCGTCGATCAGAAAGTGTGCGGTCTCAGCCATCTCGCAGTGGCGGCCGAGTGCAATGACGAAGTCGGGCTGGGTCTGGTTGCACAACTGGCGATAGTCGCCCCAAGCGGGGCAGCCTAGCCGTTTGCCCATGGCCGCCTGCACTTGGGGGTCAGGGTCGCTGATGCCGCAGATACGCACCGACGGACCCATGGCCAGCAAGGGCTCAAGGTAAAAGCCGGTGTGCCAGTGCGAAACGCCCACCAGGGCCACCCGCAGCGGACTCATCTTGCCTCCAAGCACAGGGGATCACTCACCCTTAGTGTGGACACTTTTAGATTATCACGGTTGTCAAAAATTTTCATAATATAAAATATGGGAATGAAAAAATGAAAAATCTCTAAATTTTGATCGGTCGTTCGAAAGCCTAGTGTATACACTAAAGCTGAAAATAAAACTTCAGTCCAGGAGCCAATGTCATGGATACCTCACGCTTTCCGATGAAGCCGTTTCCCCTTGAGCAGATCGAGCGCAACGTTGCGCGCTTTGGGCAACTAAGAGGCAGCGCCGATGCTTACATCGATAGTCGCATGCCAGGATGCTTGCGGAAAAAGTTCAATTTGATTGGGCTAGGCGTGACTGAAAACGAAGTCAACCCTGACCTCAAGCCCAATATCGAAATGCCAGCCTTCGGCTTCAATGTTGGCATGCTCGAGTGCGAACAGGGTAACGGCACGGCGCCCCACGCGCACCAGACCGAAGAGGTGTTTATGCCTCTGATTGGTCCCTGGCAGGTGTTTTGGCTCGATGACGGCGTTGAACGGAGCTTAACCCTGCAGCCGTTTGACATGATCATGTGGCCGGTCGGATGCTACCGCTGGTTTCGCTACGTGGGCACGGGCAAAGGGCGGCTTTTGACCATCATCGGTGGCCCTGATGCGGGCAAGGTCGAGTACCTGGATGGCCATGTCGACGCGGCGAGGGCAACGGGCATTGAGCGCAACGTCGACGGCACTATCTCGGTCAGCCAGGCGTCATGACCGAGTTACCGGCGTTGCTGCAATCTGTCAGGGATCGGTATGTGGCGCGACGGGTCCAAGTTCAGGGGCTGGTGTGGGCGTTGCGCGATACGCGCCCCGGTACCGGAGAGCCACCCCTGGTCATGCTGCCAGGCGCTCTAGGTACTGGCGATGTGTTTTACAAGATGCTCGCTGCGCTCGGCAGCGAACACCGTCTCGTTGCATTGAGCTACCCGGCGCTCGAAAGCGCCCAAACCTTGGCGCACAGTCTGAACGAGCTGTTCGAAGCGATGAGTTGGCCGCAACTGGATTTGCTGGGCACATCGTTGGGCGGCTATGTCGCACAGGCTGCTGCCTTGGCGCGCGGCGATCGTATTCGCAGGCTCGTGCTGTCCAGCACTTTTTTCGATGCTGATCTGCAGAAAAAGCGCTGGCCATCTGCCGAGAGCTATCGCAGCCTCGACGTCGAGGCCATCACTGCTACGGCCCGTGAGCAATTGCAAGCAGGACCTGAACCGACCCCCGAGCATGCCGAGCTCAAGCAATTGATGCTGGTCCTCGTCGGGTCGGAGCAGACGGGGCCGGCTATCCGGGCCATGCGCTTGGCCGTGCTGACGGCCAGTCCTCTGCCGCGCGTACCTATCGATGAGAGCCGGATCACATTGATTGATGACGACGACGATCCTGTAATTGCCGAGCCGACGCGGCTGCAGATGCGCCAGCGCTACAGCTCCAGCCTACACATCAGGATTCCCGGGGGCGGACACTTCCCCGCCAATCTCTGCTCCGGGGCTTACGAAGCGGCCTTGCGTCGCATCTTGCAGGCCTCATAAGCGGGCTGCTGTCCTGGAGTCGGTATCTTGGGGTGCCCTTAATCCTCCGGCTTGCAGCGAAGACAACCCCGGTAGAGTCGACAGCAGGTCAGGGGCCCTAGCTCAGTTGCTTGGAGCACAGGGTCCATCATCCTTTGGTCGTCGGTTCAAGTCCGCCACGCCCTACCACCCGTGCGGTTTTTTAAGATCAGGCCCTTGCCCTGACTTGACCCTACTTGGCCATGATGCCGCCGTCTATAGGCACGGTGGTTCCGGTCATGAAGCTCGACGCTGGGGAGCAAAGCAGCAAAACCAGCCCCTTGAGTTCCTCAGGTTGGGCGATGCGGCCTAGGGGCACCATGGAGGCAAACTCGGCCTCTACCTCAGGCTGACGAATTCGGCCGTTGGCGATGTGGGTGCGAAACGGTCCCGGCGCGATGCCGTTGACCATGACGTTGTAAGGCGCCATCTCCATCGCCGCCTGCCGCACCAGGTTCACCACGGCGGCCTTGGTCGCGGTGTAGGCATAGCCGCACATGACCTCAGATTTCAGCCCCGCCACCGAGGCCATGGCCACCAGCCGGCCCGAGCGCTGCTTTTTCATGTGCGCTGCGGCGGCCTGTAAGGTCACGAACACGCCTGAGAGATTGATGGCCAGCACGCGGTCCCACTGCTCGTCCTGCACGGCATTGATCTGGCCGATCTCGGTGCGGTAGCCGGGGCCTGCCGAGACGCCGGCATTGGCGACCACCGCATCAAGGCGGCCGTGGCGCAGGGCGATGTCGTCGATCACGGTGCGTATGGCTGCCCGGTCTGATACATCGAGCACCGCCGTCTCGGCAAGCCCTCCCTCGGACTCAATGCCTTGCTTGGCAACTTCTAGGCCGCGTGCGTCCACGTCCAGCAGCACCACCCGTGCGCCTGCACGGGCCAGCACCTCGGCCGTGGCCAGGCCCAGCCCACTGGCCGCCCCCGTGACGGCGGCCACCTGGCCCTGCATGTCAAACAAATCTTTGATCATCGGCAATCTCCTCAAAAGGTATACAAATATACAGGTTCTTTCGCCCTGATGGCTTGTGGGAAAAGTTCACTCGCAGACCATTTATCTCCGAATTTCTCAAGAAAAAAGCAAAACATCAGGGTTTTCATGAAGTTCTTTCTGGATGGAAGATCTGTCTCAAAGATGTACACTTTTTCGGAGATTGGCGAATTCGCCGATGGGTAAGCGTGCAGCGATCACCAGGAGGCCCAGACCGTCATGGCGCACAGGGAGACATTTGAGACAGTCACCGGATGCCGCATTCGACTCATGCGTGGGGGTCAGGGTGAGCCCCTGCTTTTTCTGCATGGCGCCGCCGGAGCGCAGCGCTGGCTTCCTTTCATGGAAACGCTGGCGCAAAGCCATGATGTGATCGTTCCCGAGCACCCTGGTTTTGGTGCCTCTGACATGCCTGATTGGCTGGACAACGTAGCAGACCTGGCCCATTTCTACCAGGACTTGATGGACCACCTCGGTCTGGACCGGGTGCATCTGGTGGGGACGTCTTTAGGCGGCTGGATCGCCGCCGAGTTGGCCAGCTGCAGCTGCGAACAGCTCCAATCACTCACCTTGGTGGCGCCCGCGGGCCTGTCGGTGGCTGGCGTGCGAAGGCCAGACATGTTCATGTGGTCGCCTGAGGAATTGAGCCGCAAGCTCTTCCATGACCCGGCACTCGCCCAAGCCGCGCCCATGCCCCGCACCGATGACGAGCTCTTGCGGGCGCTTAAAAACAGGTTGACGACGGCCAAGCTCGGCTGGAGCACGCGCATGCACAACCCGCATCTGCGCAAGTGGCTGCACCGCATCAAGGTGCCAACGCTGGTCATCTGGGGCGATGAGGACCAGGTCCTGCCCGTGGCCTATGGGTCGGCCTACCGGGCCTTGATCCCCTCGTCCAGACTAGAGATTTTTGCGCAATGCGGGCACCTGCCCCACGTGGAAAAAGCGCAGGAGTTTTGCCGCGAGCTGCTTGACTTTACCCAGGGGGTGGCCTCTTGACGCGCTGCTTGATACCGCTGCGGACCGGGCTCATTCCAGGCTGGGGCCAGGCTCGCCATGAGCGATTGGGCGAGACCGAGCTCACTCCGGGTCTGCGGGCGCTGGATCGTTGAGGATAGAAAACAGATGCGCACTCATCGCCGCTTCAGCCCAGTCCCGATTGCGCGCCTTCAGCGCCGCAATGATCTCGCGGTGCTGGCGGTGGGTGCGCGCTGTGCGCTCGTCAAAGCTTTCGGTGTAGTGGTTGAAGATGGACGCGGGCAGCTCCAGGGACGAGGCCAGGATTTTTTCCAGCCGCGGGCTGTCGGCTGCACGGGCAATGATGCCGTGGAACTCATTGTTGAGCTCATCAAAGCGCGGCAGGTGCTTGTGCCAGCCCAGCTCGGAAAAAACCGCCTCCAGCTCGTCCTCGATGGCCTCGAGCCGTTCGATGTCGGCCTCAGAAATGCGCAGGCAGGCGCGCCGCGCGGCGTGCCCTTCGAGCTTGCCGCGCAGCCGGAACACCTCGGCCACGTCGGCCATCGAAAAGCTCGCGACCTGGGCCCTTCGGTAGCGCCCCAGCACCACCAGCCCTTCGTTGGCCAGGCGCGACAGCGCCTCTCTGACGGGTGTGCGGCTCACGCCTATGCGCTCGGCCAGGCGGGACTCCAGCAGGACCTCACCCGAGCTCAGCTCACCGCGGATGATGACGCCCCGGATATGCCGGTACGCGCTTTCGACGGCGCCGCTGCTCTCGCTGGCGCGGCTGATGGCGTTATCCTGTGGGGTCATGCGTCGGTGTGGCGTCGGCAAAAGAGGGTGTGCAAGGCACGGGCCAGGGCCTGGCCTTCCTTGGCGGGCCGCAGTATAGGGCGTGTCTGCCCTGGCCCCCGGCCAGGACATTGTGAGGTTCAAAGGAGTGTTTCATGATCATTGAGCCGGCCATGGTGGCCTTTGTGACCGGCGCTGGCTCGGGCATAGGCCGAGGCATGGCGCTGGCGCTGGCGCGTCGGGGTGTGCATGTGGGTGTTTGTGACATCCGGGGCAGCGATGCGGCCGACACCGTTCGCCAGATTGAGCTGGCCGGTGGCAAGGCCATGGCCGTTGGCGTGGATGTGTCTGACCGCGCATCGGTCGAAGCGGCGGTGGTGGCCGTCGAGCGGGCCTATGGTGACATTGCCATCGCGTGCAACAACGCGGGCATCTCCCTGCACGGCGTGCCCCTGCACGAAATCACAGCGGCCGATTGGGAGTGGGTGATGGGGGTCAACATCCAGGGCGTCATTCACGGCATCCAGGCTTTGGTGCCGCGCATGCTGGCCACCCGGCGGCCTGCGCATGTGGTCAACACGGCCTCCATAGGCGGCTTTCAGGTCAACCCGAATTTTTTGACGGCCGCTTACTCCATGACCAAGTACGCAGTGGTCGCACTCTCTGAGGGCCTGCACAACGAGCTGCAGGGCACGCAAGTGGGCGTCTCCATCTTGGCGCCTGCTGCCGTCGACACCCGCATCCATTTGTCAGAGCGCAGCCGGCCCGAGCGCCTGGGTGGTGCCACCGTCAGACCGCAAAACCATTTCATGGGTGATTTGCTCAAGGGCAGCATGCCGCCAGAGGCGGTCGGCGACCGGGTGGTCGATGCCATTGAGTCCGGGGACCTGTACATCTTCACCCACCCGGAAACCCGGCAGTGGCTGGACAGGCGGCATGCCGCGATTTCGGCCGCCTTCGACAAAGCAGAGCGGCTTGCCACCGCGGCAGCGCGCCACGCCAAGGAGAAGAGCTGAATGACAGCTTGCGCGTTCATCAGTCGACTGGCCTGCAGGGTCAGGTGGGTGAGTTCGGTGGCGCAGCAGGTGCTGCGCAAGAATAGGGAAGCGGCGCAGTCGAACGCCGCGGTCGAAGCCTGATGGATGCAAAGCATCCCTGCGTTCAATCAGGTGCAGTTCCGGTGGCGCGTGGCAGGCGAAGGTCCGCCACGCGCTGCCTTGTATTCAATCAATCCCCCGCCTTGGCGGGACAACTGGAGACAAAGAGCATGAAATCGTTTTTTCTTCGCGCGGCCAGCCTGAGTGCTGCCTGCGTCGTGTCGGGTGCGGCCTGGGCCCAAACCGTCAGTATTTCCACCTTGCCGCCAGGCTCGGTCAACAATGTGCAGACCCAGGCGATTGCCAAGGTGGTGCAAAAGGCCGCGGACATGCAAATGCGGGTGGTGACCTTCAATTCCCCCCACGCCTCCATGGGGGCTGTGCAAGCTGGGCAGGCGGCCTTTACCTTTATGTCCAACGACGAGCTGGGCATTGCGGTGCGTGGCAAGGACGAGCACCAGGGCAAGCCTATGGACAAGCTGCGCCTGGCCGCTGTCGTCTTCCCGTTCAAGGTAGGCATTCTGGTCCGTAAAGACTCCAACATCAACTCGGTGGCCGACCTCAAGGGCAAGCGCTTCCCCACCGGCTGGCAAGGCTTTCCGCAAGGCATTGCGCTGGCCAATGCCATGCTGGCCACCGCCGGGCTGTCTTTGAAAGACGTCGATGGTGTCCCTACTGCCAATTTGCTGCGCGCCGCCGACGACTTCAAGGCCGGCCGCCTGGACGCCACCTTGTTCGCCATTGGCGCGCCCAAGATGGCCGAAGTCGACTCCGCTGTGGGCATCCGCTTTTTGAGCTTGGACAACAGCGACAAGGCCAAGGCAGCCATGGCCGCCATTCGTCCTGAGTACACCGTGGCCGCACAAATGCCCGCACCGCCGCTTAACGGGGTGATAGGCACGACCAACCTCATGCAATACGCGATGACGGTGGGCACCAGCGCCGACGCCGATGAACAGTCGGTCTACAAGGTCGTTAAGGCCCTGCACCAGAACAAGGCCGAATTGGTTGCCACTCACCCCTCGTTCATGGCCATGGATCCGGCTCAGCTGGCCCTGCAGCAGCCTGGCGTGAGCTACCACCCGGGCGCGATCCGCTACTACAAAGAAGTCGGCATCTGGCCGGTCAAGTGAACGCCAAACGCCAGTCACTAAAACAACATTAAGACAGGAGCCCCCATGGCCATGCCCGGCGAAGAAGACCTTCAACCCCCATCGGGGACCGCTATGTCGGTCGCCACGACTGTGATGGGTGCATTGATAGGCCTGGGCGGCATCGCCTGGGGGGCCGACCTCTACCGCATGGTGGGCTGGGATTTTCTGGCCGAGCAGTTCCTGGCGGTGGTGCTCGGGCTGGCCTTGGGCATCATTTTTCTGATCAAGCCTTTGCGCAGCAGCAGCGGCCCCACGCGCGCCTCGGCTCCCTGGTATGACTGGATTCTTTCCCTCGGGTCGGTGGCTTTGGGCGTGTACCTGAGTTGGCACTACCCGCGCATGCTGGGTGAATTTTTCAATTCACCGATGGACGTGGTGGTGTGCTGCACGCTGCTGTTTGTGTTGGTGGTTGAAGGCCTGCGCCGGGCCTCGGGCTGGGCGCTGGTGATTGTGGTGCTGGTGTTTTTTGCTTACGCCCTGGCCGGCCACAAGGTCGGCGGGGCGCTGCAAACCCGCGAGGTCAGTCTGAGCGGCCTGCTGGTCTACCTCGGCCTGGATTCGAGTGGTCTGTTCGGTCTGGTGCTGCTCATTGGGGTGACGGTGGTCATCCCATTTGTGTTCTTCGGGCAGCTGCTGGCCTCGTCCGGCGGCGCGAATTTCTTCAACGACATTTCTATCGGCCTGATGGGCCGCTTTCGCGGCGGCGCGGCCAAGATCTCCATCTTGGCTTCCTCGCTGTTTGGCTCCATCAACGGCATCGTGGTCTCCAACATCCTGGCCACGGGCGTGGTCACCATTCCCATGATGAAGCGCTCGGGCTTCAAGCCCGAGCAGGCCGCAGCCGTCGAGGCGACCGCCTCCAACGGCGGGCAGATGATGCCGCCTGTCATGGGCGCGGTGGCCTTTTTGATGGCCGACTTTTTGCAAATCAGCTACGCCCAGGTGGCCATCGCGGCGCTCGTGCCTTCTGTGCTGTATTACATCGCGCTGTTCATACAGGCCGACCTTGAGGCGGCCAAGGGCAATATTGTGCGGGTGCCGGCCAAAGACATCCCAAAGATGCTCCAGGTCTTGGCCAAAGGCTGGCTTTTTATGCTGCCCTTTGCGATTCTGGTTTATGCCCTGTTCTGGCAAAACCGGGAGCCCGAGAACGCTGCCATCTTTGCCAGCTTGGCGGTGATGCTGATCGGCTTTGCCTTCGGCTATGGTGCAGACCGGCTGTCGCTCAAAGAGTTGTGGCAATGCGTGGTGCGCACCGGCGTGTCGTCGGCCGACATCATCATGATCTCGGCGGCGGCCGGCTTCATCATGGGCATTTTGCAAATCACCGGTCTGGGCTTTGCACTGACGCTTTATCTGGTCGAGCTGGGCCAGGGCAATGTCTTTTTGCTGTTGCTCATCTCGGGCGTGCTGTGCATCGTGCTGGGCATGGGCATGCCCACGCTGGGCGTGTATGTGCTGCTGGCGGTGCTCTTTGTGCCGGCCTTTGTGGAAGTGGGCGTCTCGCCGATTGCCGCGCACATGTTCATTTTGTACCTGGGCATGATGTCTTTTGTCACGCCCCCCGTGGCGATTGCGGCCTTTTTTGCCGCCAACCTGGCCGGCGCCGACCCCATGCGCACCGGTTGGGTCTCTATGCGGTTTTCCTGGACCGCCTACATCGTGCCCTTTCTCTTTGTGTTTTCACCCAGCCTGCTGCTGCAAAGCAGCTCCTGGGCAGAGACCACCTTCAACATTGCAACAGCCATCGTCGGGGTGTGGTTTGTGTCTGCGGGCATGGTCGGCTACGGCCTGCGCCTCATGAGCGGCTGGCTGCGCACCGCGTCCATCACGAGCGGCGCGCTCTTGCTCTTGCCCCTAGGGGCGGCAGCTTGGGTGGTCTATGCCAACGTGCTGGGCGCCGTGCTGGCGGTGGCTGTCACGGCAGTGGGGCTGGCAGACCGCCGCAAGGACCTGGCCCGGGTGTCGGCCGCGTCGGCATCAGGCCGGCCCTGATAGAGCAACAGACCGATGTGCACGGCGCATCGGTCACAAGGATGAACCCATATGCGTTTTTGCCGCTTCAATGACAACCGACTCGGCGTGGTCCGGGGCACCCAGGTCCACGACGTCACCGCCGCTTTGGACAGCCTGCCTGCCCTGCGCTGGCCCGCTCCACAAGGCGACCACTTTTTCAACCATTTCGAGGCCCTGCGGCCGCGCATGCAGGCGCTGGCCGATGCCACGCCGGGCGTGCCCGTGTCATCGGTCCGTTTGCTCTCGCCTGTAGGCAACCCGGGCAAGATCGTCGCTGCGCCGGTCAACTACCAGCTGCACCTGGATGAGTCGCGCGCCGACAAAGCCATCAACTTTGGCACCCAGGTCAAAACCATTGCCGATTACGGCGTGTTCCTCAAGGCCAGCAGCTCCATGATTGGCGCCAGCCAAGCCGTGGTGGCCGATTGGGCCGACAGACGCATAGACCACGAAATCGAGCTGGCGCTGGTCATTGGAAAAAAAGGCTTTCGCATCACCGAAGACCAGGCGCTGTCTCATGTGGCCGGTTACATGATAGGCCTGGACATGACCATACGCGGCACCGAAGACCGCTCCTTTCGCAAGTCCCTGGACACCTTCACCGTGTTCGGCCCGCATGTGGTGACCGCTGACGAAATCAGCGACCCCAATCAGCTGGACTTTGAGCTCCAGGTCAACCAGCAGACCCGGCAAAAAGCCAACACAGCCCAGCTGATCTGGAACGTGCAAAAACTCATTGCCTACGCCAGCCAGGCTTACACGCTGTACCCGGGCGACATCATCATGACGGGCACACCCGAGGGTGTGGCGCCCGTCCTTCCTGGCGACACCATGCACGCCTGGATAGACCAGATCGGTGAGATGACGGTGGCCGTCAGGGGCACGCACAACAAGGTCTAGCCCACAGCGTGGTGAATGGATCACGGGCGACCGGGCAGACCATCTGCCGGTCGCACCGCGCATCGAACAACGAACGACAGAGGATTTAAAGCATGATGTCAGCGACACGCCCCGCCGAGCACGAACTCGGGGGAGACATGAACATATTTAACCGGGTGGAGCCTATAGCCGCTTCAGACGAATTCATCCGTCAAGTCGTCGAGCAGGCTGACCTGCCCTCGCTCATGGTGACGCTCGCCATGGTGACCGGCGACACCTCGCTGATCGCACCCGAGGTTAAGCCGCCGGTGCCATCCATGCGCGTAGAGATCGCGCAGCAAGGCGGAATGAGCAAGGAGATGCAGGTCAAGGCCAGGCGTCTGGCCACGGCGGCGCTCATTGCCTACCGCGACAGCGGGCAGCAGGGCTGTCCCCCGCCCTCGGCCGAGCTGCTGACCCAGTGCATGCAGTACCTGCTGCCGCGCGACATCGGCGAGTTGCGGCCCTTGCTGGAGCACGAAATGGGCTTCACCAAAGACCCGGGCGCGCCCGACTGGACGCGGGACAGCGTGGCGCCCGGTGTGAAGTTCCGCGTGGCCGTGATCGGCGCGGGCTTTTCTGGCATTGCCGCCGGATACCGCTTGCAGCAGACCCAGCTTGACTTCACCATCTACGAAAAGAATGAGGAGGTGGGCGGCGTCTGGTGGGAGAACCGCTACCCGGGCTGCCGGCTCGACACGCCCAACTTCGCCTACAGCCTGTCCTTTGCGCAAAAGCAGGACTGGCCCCAGCAGTTCTCGCGCCAGCCGGAAATCCAGTCCTACCTCGCCACGGTGGCCAGTGCCTCTGGGCTCAAGCGCCACATCCGCTTTGGCACCGAGGTCGATGCGATGCGCTTCAATGAAGATCGCGCGACCTGGACCCTCACCATCAGGGACCGCAGCGGTGGGGTGACTGAAGAAGAGTTCAACGCCGTCATCACGGCGGTTGGTATTTTGAGTCGGCCCAGCCTGCCGGACATTGCAGGGCTGGACACCTTCAAGGGCCGCATCGTTCACTCGGCGGTTTGGCCAGAGGACTTGGACCTGGCGGGCAAGCGGGTGGCACTGGTGGGCACGGGAGCCAGCGCATTCCAGATCGGCCCCTCCATCGTTGACCAGGTGGCCGGCCTGAAGATCTTCCAGCGCAGTCCGCCCTGGATGCTGCCCACGCCGACCTACCACGATGACATTGCGCCCGGCATGCAATGGCTGCTCAAGCACGTTCCGTATTACGGCCGGTGGCTGCGTTTCTGGCAGTTTTGCATTTCCATCGAAGGGCGCTTTCCCCTGACCGCCGTCGAGGACGACTGGGACCACCCGGTGTCTGTGGGCCGCGACAACGAGGAACTGCGCCAGGGCTGCCTGAAGTGGATCACCTCCCAGTACCAGGACAGGCCGGACCTGCTGGAGAAGATGACGCCAAACTACCCGCCTACCTCCAAGCGCATGCTGCGCGACAACGGCGTGTGGGCCGCCATGCTGAAAAAGCCGCACGTTGAACTCAACACGACGGGCATAGACCAATTCACTCCCGAGGGTATTCGCACTCAGGATGGCGTGCTTCACGCCTTTGATGTGGTCATCTGCGCCACCGGTTTCAAGGCCTCCGATTTTTTGGCGCCCATGACCATCACCGGCGCTGGCGGGCGGGAGTTGCACCGGGACTGCTGGGACGGCGACTGCCGCGCCTATCTGGGCATCAGCGTGCCGGGCTTCCCCAACCTGTTCATGACGGGCGGACCGAACACGGCGGTCGTCATCAACGGCAGTTCGATCTTCTCCTCCGAGTGCCAGGTTGAATACAGCCTGCGGGCGATTCGCTACCTGCTCGAGACGGGACAAAAAGCGCTGAACTGTAAAGAGGCCCCGTTTGTGGACTACAACAAGTGGGTCGACGCGGGCAATTTGAAGCGCTCCTGGGGATCTCCCCGCGCCAGGAGCTGGTACAAAAATGCAAAAGGGCGCGCCTCTCAGCCCTGGCCCTTCGGCATGCTCGACTACTGGAATCTGACGGGCCGGTTCAAGCCGGAAGATTACGAGTTCATCAAGTAAGAGGCCTTGGCCTTTGAAAATATTGGCCACGACGGCGAGCTGTTGATGCAGCTCGCAGCCTTGGGACGCTTGGCTCAAGCAGCTTCGTCGACCACCCGGTTGCGCAGCACGCTGATGTTGCTCACTTCCACTTCGAGCAGATCGCCAGCCTTCATGAAGATCTGAGGGTCACGCCGGTGTCATGCATTACCCCTCGGATAAATGATGTGTAAGCATAAGATTTTTTCACCCGCCGCGCCTCGGTATCTCTCCCGACTGCGGGTAAATGCCAGTTGCTCGCAGCGTCTGCCTTCTTAGACTTCGCGCACCCCATCATGGATAGAAGACAGGAGCCGTTATGAACTCGGATTTTTCGCGTCGCCAATTGCTGATTGCTGGCGCTGGCGCCGCCTGGTCGGCGACCGCCTCGGCCCAGGACTATCCGAGCAAGCCGATACGCATCGTCGTACCGCAGGCGCCGGGCGGCGGCACCGACATCCTGGCACGCAATCTGGCCGCCCGCATGACTGAGCTGCTCAAGCAGGGTGTGGTGGTTGAAAACCGCACAGGCGCCGGCTCCCTGGTGGGCACCGAATTCGTGGCCCGTGCGCCCGCCGACGGCTACACCCTGTTGATGGGCGGCATCTTCAACATGGTGATGAACAAGGCCTTGGTCAAAAACCTCTCGTACTCGCCGGAGAACGACTTTGTCAGCCTGGGCTATGTGTCGGCCTATCCCTTCGTGCTTTTGATGCGCGCCGATCTGCCGGTCAATTCACTGGCCGAACTGGTGGCCTATGCCAAGGCCAGGCCGGGTAAGCTCACCTACGGCTCAGGTGGCATGGGCACGCTGCAGCATGTCTGGGGCGCGATCCTCACCAGCAGCCTGGGTCTGGACATGGTCCACGTGCCTTTTAAGGGCGCGGCACCGGCGCACCAGGAGATGATGGGCGGTCGTCTGGACATCATGTTCGACAACATCTCCGCCGCCAAGCCGCACATCCAGGCCGGCCGGCTCAAGGGCCTGGTGGTGTCTTCATCCCAGCGCAGTGCCCAGCTGTCGCAGTTGCCTACGGTCAATGAATCGGGCTTGACCCGCTTCGAAGGTGAGAGCTGGTTTGGCGTGTTTGCGCCTGCGGCCACGCCGGCCCCGGTGGTCGCTCGCCTGCGCGAGACGCTGGCTTCCATCAACCGCGAGCCTGAATTCATCGCCCGCGTCGACCGCGACGGCGGGCGCCTGCTCAACATCGCACCCGCTCAGCAGCAGGCCTTTTTGCGCGATGAGATTGAGCGTTGGGTGGGTGCCGCGCAACGCTACAAGGTCACCGCCGACTGAGGGCCTGAGCCTTCATGAAACTGCGGCCCGATGGCGGCGCGCTGATGCCCTCACCCTAAGCCTCTGCCAGGGGCAGAGGGGATAAAGTCGAGACGTGTCGCCGGGTCGCGATGCAGCCTCATCGCCCCCATGGAGTGCCAGGTCTCGGCCGGCCGTTCCAGCCGGTCCCGTCTTTGGGCCAAGACTTTGAATTAATTGAGCAGGGAGTACATACGATGAAGATCGGAATCGCCGGTGTCGGCAAGATGGGGCAGGCGGTGGCCCAGCGCCTGATGGGGCTCGGTCATGAGCTCAGTGTGTGGAATCGCTCGCCGTCACGGGCCGATGCACTGGTGGCCGCTGGGGCCCGCCGGGTCGAGCGGGTGGCGCAGTTGGCGGGCAGCTGCGATGTGGTCATTAGCCTGCTCACCGATGCGCCGGCTATCGAGGCGGTCTACACCGGTCCCGAGGGGCTGCTGCAGGGCGGGCCGGCTTTATTCATTGAAATGAGCACGGTAGCGCCTGAGTTTCAGGTGCAAATGGGACAGCGTGCCCGGCAGGCCGGTGCGCGCTACTTGGAGTGCCCGGTGGGCGGCAGTGTCGGCCCGGCCAAGGAAGGCAAGCTGATTGGCTTTGTGGCGGGCGAGGCGGCCGATGTTCAGGCCGCACGGCCATTGATCGAGCAGATGTGCCGCAAGCTGGTGGAGGTGGGCGCGCACGGTAACGGCGCGCGCATGAAACTGGCGGTCAACCTGCCTTTGATGGTGTACTGGCAGACCTTGGGTGAGGCGCTTTCTTTGGTGCAGTCGCTCGACATCGACCCCAAGGTCTTGGTTGATGTGCTCAGCGAGTCTTCCGGCGGCCCCAATATGCTCAAGGTGCGAGGCGGCATGATTGCCGACGCGCTGGCTGGCACGCCGCAATCGACGGTGACGGTCGATCTGGCCACCATGCGCAAGGACGTGCGAACCATGGTGGAGCAGGGCACCAAAAATGGTTTTTCCATGCCGCTGACCCAGATCACCCTCGACCACCTCAATCAGGCGGTCGACCAGGGACTGGGCGGCGCCGATTGCAGCCAGTTCCCGCTGTGGTGGCTCAAAAAATAAGGGCGCTCAGCTTTCGATTTTCATCTCGCGGATGATGGGCCTGAACTGGTCCATCTGCCGCTTGAGGATTTCGTCTTGGGCCGCCGCATTCGAGCCCACGGGCTCAGCGCCGAGTTCAAGCAGCCGGCGCGCTACGTCTGGGTGACGCACCGCCGCGGCCGATTCCTTTTGCAGCCGTTCGACGATCTCGCGCGGCGTTTTGCCCGGCACAAACAAGCCGTTCCAGCCCTCCAGCTCGAGGCTGGGAAAGCCCAGTTCGCGCACCGTGGGAACGTCGGGCAAGCCGGCGACGCGCTTGGAGGCGGTGGTGGCCAACGCTTTGAGGGTGCCGGCCTTGATCTCTGCCAGTGAGGTTGACAACTGGTCACCGCCAATTTGCAGACGCCCGGCCAGCAACTCCTGCTTGAGAGGCGCGGCACCTTTGAAGGGCACATGCTGCATGTCGATCCCGGCAGCCTTCTTGAAGGCTTCGCCCTGCACATGCATGGCCGAGCCGGGCCCGGTGGAGCCGTAGTTGTAGGGCAGTTTCTGGCTGCGCAGCAGTTGGCCGAGCTCTCGCAGGTCTTTGGCGGGCACTCCCGGGTGGGCGGTCCACATGAAAGGCACATAGACCGAGATGGAGACGCCGGCAAAGTCGGTCTCGACGTTGAACGGCGAGCGCCCAGCCAAGGTCTGTGCCACCGTGGTCATGGGGAAGGTCAGGTTGTGCATCAACAGGGTGTAGCCGTCCGGTGCCGCCTTGGCCACCGCATCGGCCCCGATCGCGCCACCAGCGCCGCCACGGTTTTCAACCAGCACCGGCTGCCCCATGTTCTCGCTCATGCGCTGGGCGATCAAGCGGGCCACCACGTCGGTGGTGCCACCGGCGGGGAAGGGCACCACCATCTTGATCGGCTTGGCGGGGAAGGTCTGCGCCCAAGACAGGGATGTACCCACGCCCAGACTGGCAGCGCCCAGTCCTGCTGTGAAATGACGACGATTGATGCGCATATCAGCTCCTGCTAAAAGATCAGGCCATGATGCACAAGCTCGCAATAGGTGGTCAAGGGTAGAAACCTGATGCCATCAAAACCTTAGGGTTAAGGCCAGATGAGCAGGGCCAGGCGATGCACCCAAATGACGACGCCATCCTCTTGCCTTTGGGGGTCGACCCGACGGCTGCCCGAAAGCCAGCGGGCGTCTTGACCGAGCGCCTGCCGGATTACGCCCTGAGGGTCAGCGCGACAGATGGATGGCCATCACCGCCGCCAGCACCGCCACGGCTGCTGCGGTGGCGGCCACTGCCGCAGCGATGACCGCAATCTGGGTGGCTGCTTGGGGCGACTGTTGGGGCGGCTGTGCCGCCGGGGCGGGCGGCAGTTGCGATAAGCGAATTTCTGGGGGCGTGGGCGCCTGCACGCTCGGCGGGGTACTTGCAACCGTCGCCTCAACCGTTGTCTCAAGCGCCGCCTCAAGCGCCACCTCAAGCGCCACCTCAGCGGGCGCCGGCGCAGAGGAAGCCAGATCGGTGACCAAGCGGCTGAAAAACTCATCGGCCATGCGGCGGGTCACCCCATCGATCAGCCGACCGCCGACCTGGGACAAGCGGCCGCCAACCTGGGCCTGCGCCGTATAACGCAAGCGCGTGCCCTCGGCCACATCATCGAGCGTGACCCGGGCGCTGCCTTTGCCGAAGCCGGCTGCTCCGCCAGAGCCTTCAAAAGCCAGGGCGTAGGATTGTTCAGGCACAAGGTCGAGCAGTTGCAGCTTGCCAGCAAAACGCGCCCGCACCGGGCCAACCGAGGCGTGCATGGCCACCCGGAACTTGTTCTCGCCATCGGCCTCAAAGGTGTCGCAGCCGGCCAGACAACGTTGCAGAACGGCTGGCTCATTCAGTGCCCGCCACACCTGGCTGCGTGGCGCTGCAAGAATTTTCTCTCCCTGGATGTCCATGAGTTGTTCTTCTTTCAGGCCGCGGCCCGCATGCGCTGGCCGGCGAGTTTGACGGCCTCGATGATCTCGGGATATGCGCCACAGCGGCACAAATTACCCGCCAGGAAATGCCGAATCTCGTGGTCGCTGGGCTCGCTGTTTTGCTGCAGGAGTTGGCGGGCCATGAGGATGAAGCCCGGCGTGCAAAAGCCGCACTGCAGCGCGCCGGCGTCCATGAAGGCCTGCTGCACAGGGTCTAGCTGTCCGTCTTGCTCCAGGCCTTCGATCGTCCCGACCTCGGCCCCTTCGGCATGCATCGCCGGATAGATGCAGCCTGTCACAGCCTGTCCGTTGACCACGATGGTGCAGCAGCCGCACAGGCCTTGTCCGCAACTTTCGCGAGCGCCGTGCAAGCCGCATTCGCGTACGAGCTCCAGCAGGGTGTGGTGGGGCTCCACCTGGCGGGAGACGGGTTCGCCATTGAGGCGAAATTGGATCAAGGTGCTGGTCGTGCTCATGGTGTGGAGTCCGTGTTGGCCAGAGGCTCGCCGCGTTGTTCGGCCAGTGCGCGGTACACCGCCTCTGGGGTGATGGGCAGCGACACGATGCGCACGCCGACCGCATCGTCTATGGCCTGCGCCATTGCCGAGGCTACGCCAAAGCAGCCGCTCTCGCCCAGGCCCTTGGCGCCGAACGGTCCCGTGCTTTGCTGTGAATCCACGGCCGCGTAGCCCATCTGGTGGGGAAGGTCCAGGATGCCTGGAATCTTGTACTCCGAGAAGGACGCGTTGCGCAGCTGGCCCTCGGCGTCAAATTCCATTTTTTCCAGGAAGGTCGCCCCCAGTTGCTGGATGGCAGCGCCAGTGATCTGGGTTTGCACGACCTTGGGGTTCAGGGGCGTGCCGCAGTCGACCACGTTTTCCATGCGCACGATGCGGAACTGGCCGGTTTCGGTATCGACTTCCACTTCAATGCCGGTTCCCCCGACCATCCAGTTGGGGGTGATGTCAGGCGATCGGCCGTCCGCGTCAGGCGATTGGTAGGGCGGGACAAAGCTGCCCGTGCCCACGACGGTACCAGCCTGCATGCCGAACTTCTTCTTGAGCAGCGTCGATATATTGCGGGTGCCCTCGAAGGGCAAACCCACTTCTTGGGCCAGCGCGCGCACCTTGTCCAGCAAGTCCTGCGCGGCCTGCTTGACCGCATTGCCCATGGAAAAAGTCGAGCGCGAGCCCAGCGTGGCCATGTCGTAAGGCGTGACGTCGGTGTCTGGGTTGACCACGCGGATGTCTTCGGCGCGCAGCCCCAGCACGTCGGCTGCCACGATGGCCATCGCGGTGTCCGAGCCCTGACCCATTTCGACGGTGGAGATCAGCAGAGTGCAACTGCCGTCGCCGCCGGCTGTGATCGTCGCCACCGAGGTGGTCGGTGCCACCAGCGCTTTGAAGCCCAGGCCGATGCCGCGGCCGCGCCGCACGGTGCCCGTGCCACGGTCCAGCGGTTTGTCCCAGTCCATGGCACTGGCCACGCGATCGAGCACCAGGCGCAGCCCAGCATCCTTGAGGACGGTGCCGGTGGCATGGGGTCTCCCGTTTTCCAGCAGGTTCAGGCGCCGGAAGGCCACCGGGTCCATGCCCAGCTTGTGTGCAATCAAGTCGGCTTGCGACTCATAGGCCCAGACCACCTGGGTGATGCCGAAGCCGCGAAAGGCGCCCGCTGGCGGCAAGTTGGTGTAGACCTGGTAGGAGTCGATGTCGAGGTTGGCGATGTCATACGGTCCGCCGGCAGTGAAGCCTGACTTTTGCGTGACCCGCGGACCGATATCGGCGTAGGCGCCGCCATTCCAATACACCTCGCAGTGGCGGGCGGTGATGCGGCCATCGGCGTCCACGGCGCTGCGGATGCGAAAGGTGGTCGCATGCTTGGTGATCATGTAGAACTGCTCTTCCATGGTCAGCGCAACCCGCACCGGTCGGTGCGCGATCAGCGCAAGCGCCACCGCCAGGGCTTCGAGCTTGATGTAGAGCTTGGCGCCGAACCCGCCGCCGAGCAATCGCGTCTTGACCTGCACCTGGTTCTCGGCCCAGCCCAGCAAGCGCGCGATTTCCAGGCGCACGAACGAGGGGCTCTGGGAGGCGGTGTGGATGATGATGCGCCTGTCCAGCGGCTGCGCGATTGAGACCATGGGCTCGAGCGGCACATGCACCACCTGCTGGGTGCGGAAGGTGTGGTCAAACACGTGCGCCGCTTGGGCGAAGGCCGTCTTCACATCGCCGTGCCGAAGCCGGTAGTCCAGGGCGACGTTGGTGCCCTTGCGGCCCGCCAGGTGCTTGAGGTCGGGGAAGGTGCCGGCCGGGCGCAGCACGTCGTGAACCAGCACGTCGGTGTTGTTGGCCGCCTGAACTTCGTCGAAAACCGCCGGCAGAACCTCGTACTCCACGCTCACCAGCGCGGCAGCAGTCTCGGCAATGTGCACATCGTCGGACAAGACCACCGCCACCGGCTCACCGATATGGCGCACCTTGTCGATGGCCAGGATGGGCTGGTCGTGGAAGGCCGGGCCGTAATGCGGATCGGGAATGACCCGCATCACATCTTGTGCGGTCACCACCTTAACAACGCCGGGGACTGCCGCCGCCGCGCTCGTGTCTATGGACAGGATGCGGGCGTGTGCGTGCACGCTGCGCACGATCTTGGCGTGCAGCATCCGGGGCAGGACCACGTTGTGCGTGTAGTCGGCGGTGCCCGTGACCTTGGAGCGCGATTCGAGGCGGTCTATGCGCCGGCCGACCTGGCGCTCTGGAGTGTTGGTGTCGTTCATGCGTGGCTCCGGCTGCGACGCAGCGCCGCTTCAATGGCCCTGGGCAGGGCGACCCTTAGCAGTTGGCTCTTGTAAGGAGCCGATCCGTGTGCATCGCCCATCAGCGGGGCTTCGGCCACAGCGGCTTGAGCCGCCGCGCGCTGGGCACCCGCATCGAGGCCGCGCTGCTCCAGGACAGACTGGGCCTGAACCAGCCGCGTCGGCCTGTCGGTGGCCGCGCCGGTGAATACGCTGGCGCGCTGCACCTGCTCGCCATTCATCTTGAGCACCACGGCAACGCCCAGCGCTGGCCAGTCGTGGGCGGCGCGGGTGGTCATCTTGAGGTAGGCACCGGGGCCGGCTTGCGGGGGCACGAAGATGCCGGTGACGAGTTCGTCGCGCTGGAGCACGGTTTCGTAGTAGCCAGTGCTGAAATCTTCTGCACGAACCATGCGCTCGCCGCGCGGCCCGCTGATGGCGATGCGTGCTCCTAGAGCCGCCAGCACCGGCGGCATGTCCAGGTGCGGGTCGGCATGGCTGATGCAGCCACCCAGGGTGGCGACAGCCCGTACCCGCGCGTTGGCCACGCCGCGTAGCGCTTGCGCCAGCAGCGGCCAGCCCGCGCGAACCGCAGGGTGGCATTCGATGTCCGCCAGCTTGGCCTGCCCGCCGATTGCCAGCTCACCGCCGGCCTTGACCTCGATGGCTGCATGCTGCTGGCCGATCTTGTGCAGGCTGACCAGCCGCGTCGGTCGCAGCACGCCGGCCTTCATCATCAGCATCACCGCCGTGCCGCCCGAGACCGGCCGGATGCCGGGATCTTCAGGGTCGAGCAGGGACAGGGCCTCCTCCAGGGAATAGGGAAGCAGGAATTCGAAAGGAGTCATCGCAGCACCTGTGAACAGAGATCGATCAGGGCGGCGCCCACGCGATCGGGAACTTCCA
>Ga0222712_10002459_pt1 | contig 21178 bp, 18 predicted proteins | sample C33_657DmetaG_FD_165043 | JGI IMG/M metagenome (GOLD analysis project Ga0222712, IMG submission 165043) | Estuarine water microbial communities from San Francisco Bay, California, United States - C33_657D | ecosystem: Environmental > Aquatic > Marine > Unclassified | place: USA: California... | reverse complement strand
AAATCCAAAATATGGAAAAACATATTTACGGATAGAGACAGCATAGGATAATAAACGGAAATATGTTTTCAACGTTAAATATTTTGGAAATCTGTTTCAAATTACGACAATTTTCAGGATAAAAGTAAAAATTCTTAGCCCACAAATTGAGGATGCATTCATTAATTTCAGTCGTCAATGGACGCATCACCTACCTAGATAAATTCTAGGCTGGGGTAGTCTCGGACCAAAAAACTTGCGACTTAAACAAATGGATGCAGTCCAAGTACGCTTCGTGATTGATCGGTATCATTCAGCCACTTCTAAAACCGTAGCCAATACATACCCTTCTTCAAAGGCACGAATTACATAAGGAAGAAATGACTCAGCTGGTGGATAAAGTCTACCCAAAAGCTACCTTGACCAATTAGCAAATGAGCAAGGACATCATGAAACAGTTTATTGTTAATCCCATGGGTAAGTAGCAAGTAGAAGTTCACTTTGTAATGGTTACTTTTTTTTAAAGAAATACGAATTGTACTTGTGGATAGTACATATTAACGTGACTAATTCGGTAACCAAGAAGCTGCAGCATTTGAAGAAGCTTCTTCGTATTTACTTTCAGGTTTTACGATACTTTTAAAATACATATTTCCAATGCCAAAACCCAATTATATTGTTGGTTTAGCTCATGCAATCTTTCTTGTACTTTATATCGTTTTTCTTTTTCAAGTTTCATTTTTACATCACTTGAGCATACTCAAAACGTTTATGCTTTTTTATTTCCTTAATGCTTTTTGGTACTTTTTAGACGATTTAATCAATATGATACTCAAATTAAATTCAAAGGAATTTTCACATTCAAGCATTCAACTCTAATAATTTACCGGCTTAATTTTCATACGAGCTTTATTTTTTTCCAACATACATTGTCAGGGCATTCAAAGCATAAATTTATCATATCAAATTATTATCTTATTTTTGACCAATAGGCACAGTTTAAAATGGATTTTAAAGGAAATTAAAGCTCCGGAATCTATTCTAGATACCCGGCAACACTTTAATGATTGTATATGAAGTATGCGTTATTTAAACTAAAAATAATTACTGAATTGATAGCTGCATTGCTATTAATGTACGTTGTTGTGAGAGTTATTTTTATTTATAATGTTTCTAGTACTGCTGGAGAACATATTTCTTTTTCAAATTATCTAATTTACATTTGGAACGGCCTTCGTTTTGACATTGCTGGTTTAAGTGTTTTAAATAGTTTATTTATTTTATTATATTTTTTTCCACACGGTTTCACCGAGTCTAAGTGGATGAAAAGTGGTTCTCTTTATCTATTTATCATTACCAATGCACTGGGATTATTAGTGAGTATTGGTGACATTGTTTATTATCCCTACGTTCAAAAAAGATTACAGGCAGATACATTTTTGTATTTAACAGGAGAAAAGGGGGATGACGTTTACACGATTTTACCCATTTTTATTCTAGGGAATTGGCCTTTGATATTGTTATTTTTATTGATGCTTTTTGTTAAAATTAAATATTCTAAACGCATTTTAGGAAGGGCAATTCATCTACCCCTACATGTAAAGGATTATTTAGTAGCTACTGTTTCCTATCTACTATTAATTGGCTTTTGTGTTTTAGGGATAAGAGGAGGGGGGCAAATGAAACCATTGGATATCATTCATGCTTCTGAAATGGTTCCGGCAAAAGAAGTACAATACATTTTAAATACACCATTTACGATTACCAAGACATTGGATAAGTGGTCATTGTCTCCTGTAAATTATTTTCCCATGGAGGCTTATTCGTCTTGTGAATTACCAATTTTTGTTCCAACAACAAAAGATAAATTTGAAGCTAAAAATGTAGTTATCATTATTGTTGAGAGTTTGTCTAAGAGTTATTTGAGTCATTTTAATGGGACTAGCGAAACCCCATTTTTAGATTCTCTTTTTAGTAAAAGCATAGTATTTAACAACGCATATGCCAATGCAAAGGAATCTATCCAAGGAATACCTGCGGTGGTGGCAAGCATCCCCTCCTGGCAGGATGACTCATATATATTTTCTCAATATGCTAATAATCAAGTTCAATCGATAGCAAGTTTATTAAAGCCTTATGGCTATCGGTCCTATTTTTTTCATGGTGCCGGCAAAGGATCTATGGGTTTTGATGCTTTCTCTGCTTCTGTTGGGTTTGATACCTATGTCGCAAAAGAAGATTATCCCAATAAGGATGAATTTGATGGTGCATGGGGCATATGGGATGAACCCTTTTTACAATATATGAATACTCAAATTAGTAAAGAAAAAAAACCTTTTGTTTCCGTGATGTTCACTCTTAGCAATCATCACCCATATAGTATTCCTGCAAAATATGGCAATCGTTTTAAAATAAAGGGCCACCCAATTAATACCACTGTAAATTATACCGATTTTGCCTTACAACAGTTCTTTGAAAAAGCAAAAAAAGAAGCTTGGTTCAATAATACCTTATTTGTAATCACGGCTGATCATACCGGTCCAAATACAGGCGTTGATTTGACCAATAAAAAAGATATGTCAATTCCTATTGTTTTTTACCAACCCAACAGTAGTTTGAGAGGCGAAAGGGATGATGTGGCCAATCAAATTGACGTAATGCCTTCAATTTTGGATATTCTACATTACAATAAGCCTTATTATTCATTAGGCAAATCACTTTTCAAAAATGATTGCAATAGGTATAGTATCAATTATAAAGGGGGGCTTTATCATTGTTACAGTAAAGAATATTGTTACCAATTTAACGGGGAAACCTGTGTTGGCTTTTACAATATAAATAAGGATCCACTATTCAAAAACAATTTGCAAAAAGACAATACTTATAGTAAGGCACTTATAGAGCATCAGACGTACCTTAAAAAGCAAATTCAAACCTTTAACCAATCAATGATTAAAAACACAATGACATTTGATCGCTTTGTCAATGTGAACAAAATATTTCAAAATAAATTATAGTTCATTTTGTGAGGAAAAGAGGAGGGTGATTTAACAAAATAATCTATAACCAAGTAGAGTATTGATTAATGATTTTAAGAAAAAAGGAATCGAAGAATTTCGTTTTTAAAACTAACTATTTATTAGTGCATTAATCAATGTAGTCTCCGTTTTTTTGACAGCAACGAAATTGGGTCCGATAAAATCTTCATATTTAAAATTATAATTTCTGAATTCTACATTCTTTGGAAAAACTTTACCAACAATATATCCATTCGCTTCAAAAAATGTATAATAATCAATCAGTAATTTCTTAGTTGAAATATTAATGTATCCATATTCAAATTGGACTAGCTTGACAATTCCACCCTTAATTGCATTTTCAAATCCAAGCAAAGCATCATATTCAGCTCCTTCAATATCGAGCTTCAAAAAATCAATCGAAGTAATATTATTGTCTTTTATAAAATCATCTCCTCGAACAAGTCCAATTGTTTGTTTGTGATCCGAGCTATTTGCTATTCCATCAATATCGTATAAGGAAGAATGTTCATTGGAATCGAATAAATTTATTTCCAAGTCACAGTTCTCTTTGTATAGCCCTTTTTTAATGGATATTATATTTTGCAAATCTTTAATATTGGTTAGAAATTGCTGAAATGTAGCTTCTACGGGTTCAAAAGCATAGATTTTGCAATCAGGCATTATTTTATTTGCTATTATTGAATAGTCCCCCACATTTGCACCACCATCTATTATGATATTGGGATTCATTTTAGCAATTTTACTTAATATGGTTACCTCCCCATTGCTGTAAATATCGTGGTTTCTATTTTCATACATTCTGTTTAGAGAACGACCAAATCCAGCAAGTGCTTTAAAAAAGGAATTGTGGGTGTTTCTTTTGAAAATCCTTTTTAATGTGGACATATTTGGAGTTTTTTTATAGATATCAGTGCACGAAAGTAGATAAATTATTCAACTGTAGGCTACTTCTTGAAAATAATCATGGTTTCGGAATGTCTGCTTTAAAATCGAATTATATCTAAAATGAAAGACCATCATAAATACGGATGTTTAGATTCTTTCCTATTTAACCCTATTTTAAAAACGATGAAAAGAAGAGAATTTTTAAACAAAACAGGCCCTATCGGTAGCCAGTTTGCATTAAGTCAATTTTGCTCATTCGAATTCTCTAGCGGATGAATTCATTATTTCTCATACTCATTTTGGTAAAATTAATGGCGATAGAGATAATGTTGAAAATGCAATATTTAATACATCCATAGAGTTTGAAAAAACCTCATTTAAAGCTATTTCTAAAGCATTATCTGCAACTCAAATGCGGCAATTAGAGGCGCGATGATTGAAAATGATTTAGCGATTGCAATGCAAGAAAAACATTTTAATATATTCATATTTTCGTGAAAGTATGATAAGTAATTAGTCTACTTTTGTAAACATATTAAAAACACGACTATGTTTACCTATTTAAAAAATTCGTTTGCGAGAAAAATTGCTAGAAGATTCACTAAAGAATATCCGCCCATTATTGATCATTTAAATATGAATCAGTATGGGGAAATAGATTTCGCCAATTGGTCTAGTCCTTTAGCCCCTAAGATTACTCTAAATGAAGCAACCGTTGCTTTTTTTAATCAATTTATTAAGGCAGGTGATTTGGCTATTGATATTGGAGCAAATATTGGCGATACCACAGTGCCTATGGCTTTATGTACAGGCATGACAGGAATAACGATCGGATTTGATCCAAATCCTTATGTCTTTAAAATTTTAGAATCCAATGCTAATTTAAATAAGGATAAATATGTTATACATCCGTATCGTTGTGCAATTTCAGTGACACCGAAATCATTCTATTATATATCTTCAGAAGCAAGTTTTGGAAATGGGGCAATATCTGAAACCCGCGACAGGAAATACGGAAAATTTGTTTTTGATGGAATGGTAGAGGGAATACATTTAAAGACATTTTTAGAAACGGAATATACTTCCATGATTCAGAAATTGTCTTTTATTAAAATTGACACGGAAGGGTATGACAAAGAAATCATTAAATCCATTTCAGATTTAATTCAAGCGTACAAGCCTGTTATTGTTGCAGAAAGTTTTGGTAAGGCGAGTAAAGCAGCAAAGGTTGAATTATTTGAAATCATTAAAAACAATGGCTATGATATTTTCTACTTTGCTGATTTTGATATTAATGCAACAGTTGTTGAATTAAAAGTTGCTGCTGACTTAGTCAATTATAGCCAAACGATAAATGTGTATGCGGTGCCTCAGAAGTAACGTGGCACTTTATTCATATTAGATGAGCCTTAGAAACTGTATAAGCGAAGACTACTGCCAACTTCCTTTTTGCCGGAAAATATTGGATTTATTTCATCAAATACGTTGATAGTTTTTATATTCCCCGATTCTCCAACCTGTCCAATCGGTAATTTTTTGAAGCACTTTTCTACGCAAACTCATCTTAGATTGAAGTACCGCTGGATCAAAATCAAAGTCCCAATTTTGTGCCTGGATCCTAGATTGAGAAACTTTGGGATGCGTCCCCGTAAACCTAATTAGCCTTTCTGCATTTCCAAAATCAAATTCATAATCTGCAGGGACATTTTTCGCAAGCCAAGCGTCATCATGGTAAAATTGGGTGAAATTCCTCACTTTTTGATTTAAGCCGTTGGGGGGTTTAACCCAACCATAATGAAAAATATGTGCGGAAATTTCTTTCACTTTTAATTTTTTCCCATCTTTTCTAAATCCCTGTGCATCTTTATAAGAATGAACGAGGGGGTTAAAACGCACAATCCGAATCTCTTTTCTATACCACTTTCTAGAAGATGCGATGTAATCAAAGGACCCATAAAAGTGCCTGTATTTAAACAATAAACCCTCCACCTCAGGGTTTTTCTGATGCTCTTTTAAATCCTCTAAAATACCATTGAGATCATCTTCATGCACACATTCATCTCCTTGAATATAAAATGCCCAGTCGGTATCTGGTGAAATAGCTTGATATGCCTTATCCGTTTCTATAGCAAAAACCCGTCCCCCTTCACGTTTTGTGTCATCCCAAATCGTCTCAATAATCCTGATTTTATCTGATTTGATTCCTTGAATTAGACCCAGCGTATTATCCTCTGATTGACCCACGGCCACAACAAACTCGTCACAAATAGGTAAAATTGACGTAATGGCTTCTACGATTGAATAATCATTTTTAATCGCATTCCGAATGAAGGTGAAGCCTGCAATTTTCATAAACTAAAATTTAACTTGAATTCCGTGGTACTTATCTTGTTCTACATAATCTTTGCGAAGAGGATGACCTACCCAATCAGCAGGTAATAAAATACGAGTCATGTCTGGATGACCTTCAAAAACAACCCCCACGAGATCATATGCTTCGCGCTCATGCCAATTGGCCGTTTTCCATATCCCACTCAAAGTAGGCACAACAGGCAATTTTCCATCTTCTTGCAACCTTGGAACTTCCAACCGAATGTGAAAAGTCACATGATTTGGGATTGAATAAAGGGTATAAATGAGTTCAAGTGTACCCTTTTCAGGACCATTGTCTATCGCAGTAAGGCAAGAGAGGGAATCAAAATAAGTCGCTGGATTGCGCCATAAAAAATCACAAATGGAAATTAAATGATCAGGTTGAACTGTGATGCGACCTGATTTTTCGTCCCACTCAACCGTGATGTTCAATTCACTTTCAATCAAATTTTTTATTTCTATTGCATCCATCCTTAGGCTTTTTGAGCGATGGCGTCCAAAATAATTTGGGGCACTACACGTGTTTCTTGATTGATTTTTTCTTGTAATTTCAAAATGCCTCCAAGCAAAGCCTCTGGTCTTGGGGGACAACCTGGAACATAAACGTCTACAGGGATTACTCGGTCTACCCCTTTGACCACATGGTATCCATGTTCCCAATAGGGTCCTCCGCAATTTGCACATGAACCCATCGAAATCACGTAACGGGGTTCCGGCATTTGTTCATAGAGCCTTCTGATTCGATCTGCCATCTTAAATGTAACCGTACCAGCCACAATCATCACATCTGACTGCCTAGGGGAAGGCCGAGGAAATACACCAAAGCGATCCAAATCATATCCAGAGGCAAAAGTTTGCATCATTTCAATCGCGCAACAAGCTAAACCAAAACTCATTGGCCATAAAGAACTTGCCCGAGCCCAATTGAGTAAATCTTCAAATTGGCTTACTACAAATCCCTCCTTCTGAATGTTTTGATCTAAATATCCCTTCATTACCTTACAATGGTTAAATTACCTACCACATCTGGATAGGCCTCCGGATAGTCTTCCAAATTAGGTCGAATTACATACATATAGGTGCCCGTAGGCAAATCTTTTCCATTATATTTCCCTCTAAACGGTTTTTCATCATACATCGCACCCGAACTTTCATATACCTTCAAACCCCAACGATCCATAACATAAATTTCTGCATACGGATAAGCCGAAATATTATCGATGCTCCAATAATCATTTAAATCATCATTGTTTGGCGAGATGGCGTCATAAGGTTTTACTCTCGCCAAAATAATAATATCTATAGTAGCAAAATTCCTACAATCTTCCGCCGTCGTCGCACCAGGTAGATACCCATTAACAAAGTACGTCGTCTTAAATGCATTTCCTCCTAAATCCCCTAATCCTTTGACATCAAAATAAGGGTTTAGGCTAAAAGGATCTGATAAACCCAATTTAGGTGTCCATGACCATTTTATTCCAGGCGTTTTAGCCCCATTCACTGGCATTAAAATAGGAGTAGGATTTTCACCTGGTTCAGGGGCAAACATGATGATTTTTTTATCCGTAGCCACCCAAACTTTCGTTTCGCATTGTCCCCATGCCGAAAATTGAACAAAAAGAAGGAACGAAAGAATCGTTTTTAAAACTCTTGTATTTTGATTAAAAGAAAAAAAATATTCGCGCGCCATAAAGCTTTTGAAAAAATCCATGTAAAGGTTTTGTAAATATACCTAAATTCACAAAATTTTTGATCAATGTCCACTTCCCATTTTTTTGATTCAGATTTGGCCAGTTTGCGGGGAATGACTCCCGCGCGATTGGCTCTACTGCAATCCGAATTAGGGCTTTTTACTTTTGGGGACTTGATTCAATATTTTCCATTTAGATATGAAGATAGAACTTTAATCATCCCTATCGGTCAAATCAATGATCAAATGGAAAATGTCCAATGTATTGGACGCATCAAATACAAGGAAAAAATAGGCGTTGGCCGGAGAGAAAGACTCGTAGCAGAATGCTGTGATGAAACGGGATGCATCGAATTAGTATGGTTCCAAGGCGTTAAATGGATTGAAAAATCATTGGTTGGCGGCGTGGATTTTTTATTTTACGGCAAGCCGGGAAGCTTTAATGGACAAATCCAAATGACACATCCTGAGATGGAGGTCTACAAAGGCCCCCAAATTTCAGAGAAATTTTTCCAACCCATTTATCCGTTAACTGAAAAATTACGTAAGAAATACATCGACAGTAAGTTGATCGCAACCTTGCAAAAAAATTTGTTGGAAATTGCTTTCCCTTATATCAGGGAAACTTTACCTCAAGAGATCATCCAGCAATTTAAATTAATTTCTAAGCAGGAAGCCTTATACCACATTCACCTACCACAGTCGGAAAATTGGCTACACCAAGCGAGGAGACGCTTGAAATTTGAAGAATTATTTTACAATCAGCTGCGTTTAATCAAGCAAAATTTAGTTCGTAAAACAGCTTTTCCGGGCCAAGTATTTTCCTCTGCTGCTTTATTAACGACTTTTTATAAGGAGCATCTCCCCTTTTCATTAACGGAAGCACAAAAGAAAGTGATTCGGGAGATTTTCGAAGACATGCGTTCTGGCAATCAAATGAACCGACTGCTTCAAGGGGATGTAGGTTCTGGAAAAACCATTGTCGCTTTTATTTCCATGTTACTCGCCATCGACAATGGAACTCAGGCTTGTTTGTTGGCCCCCACCGAAATTTTAGCAGACCAGCATTTTCAGGGTTTAAAAAAGTTTGCCGATCTATTAGGCATCTCCATAGCCAAATTAACGGGATCTGTAAAAAAGAAAGATCGGGTAGAAATACATGAGGGATTAGAATCAGGTTCTTTAAATATCCTAGTGGGTACACATGCCATTTTTGAAGATGTCGTTCAGTTTAAAAATTTGGGACTTTGCATCATAGATGAACAGCATCGATTTGGGGTAGCTCAAAGAGCCAAACTTTGGGATAAAAACAAGCAAATTCATCCACATGTATTAGTCATGACGGCAACTCCCATTCCGAGAACCTTGGCTATGACTTTGTATGGAGATCTCGATGTTTCAGTAATTGATGAATTGCCTGCTGGTAGAAAGCCAATTCAAACGATTCATCGGTATGATTCGCATCGTTTACAAGTTTTCAGTTTTATCCAAAGCGAGATTCAAAAAGGGCGTCAAGTCTACATCGTTTATCCACTCATTGAGGAATCTGAAAAAATGGATTTCAAAGATTTGATGGATGGGTATGAAAGTATCACTAGAGCCTTTCCTGAAATTCCTTTGGGGATTTTACATGGAAAAATGAAGCCTGCAGATAAGGATTTTGAGATGGCAAGATTTGTGAAAAATGAAACTAAAATCATGGTCGCAACGACCGTGATTGAAGTGGGAGTCAATGTCCCCAATGCCTCTGTGATGATCATTGAAAGTGCGGAGCGATTTGGCTTAGCCCAATTACACCAATTAAGAGGTCGGGTAGGTCGAGGTGCCGAACAAAGTTATTGCCTATTGTTAACAGACTACAAGATATCAGCCGATACCAAAAAGCGCATTGAAACAATGGTAAGAACGAATAATGGCTTTGAAATCGCAGAAGTTGACCTGCAACTCAGAGGACCTGGAGACATCGGTGGTACGAGACAGAGTGGGGCTATCGACCTGATGATTGCTGATTTATCCAAAGACGGGGAGATTTTAAAAGTAGCCCGAGAGACCGCAGTGGCCATTTTATCAGAAGATCCCGCCTTAGAAAGCGATAAAAATGCGATGATACGGGATCAGGTGCGCCAACAAAAAAAGGATACCACCAATTGGGCCCGAATAAGCTAATTTAAAGTAGGATCATCCGGGTAGGTCGACAACACACGGTAGTCGCCACCTTTATCATAGAGTACGGTCCGCCATAAATTTTTATTCGATTCATCAAAGACATAATCTTCTCGAGCCGGATGTAAATACCACGCATTTTGCTTCACCTCACGGGCTAGCTGGCCCGCGCCCCAACCCGAATACCCGATAAAAAATTTAATCTCGTTGAAATTGATCGCCCCACTAACCACGTGCTCAATCGCCTTTTCAAAACTGCCTGACCAAAATATACCTTCGGAAATTTCAATCCCTTCGGGAATAAGATCAGGTCTTCGGTGCAAGAATTGCATGATCGTGGGATCTACAGGTCCACCTGAAAACAAGGGTACATTCTCCAATACCTTCTCGTCAACAATAGAATCAAAAACGACCTCTTGCTTTTGGTTTAATATGAGTCCAAATGAATGTGAATTTGAATGCTCACAAAGTAAAATAACAGACCTATGAAATGTCGAGTCTTCAAGAAAAGGTTCTGAGATCAAAAGAACGCCAGGTTTTAATTCATCTTCCATCGTAATATAAAAGCATAAAAAGGAATTTCGTATCTTGTTTTAAATTAAAAAATCTATGTCAAGTTTCGTTTTTATCTCTTTAGGTGGCAATCTAGGAAATACCCTTCAAATATTTAAAAACTCATACCTTGAAATTGAAAAAAAAATAGGGCGCATTGCCACATTTTCTAAAATTTATCAAACGGCTGCATGGGGAAAAACCGATCAAGCCGATTTTTTAAACCAAGTGATACAGGTAGAAACCGAGCTCAGTCCCGAAAAAATCATGTCTGAATTATTAGATATTGAAAAGTTTTTTGGTCGCCTGCGCGATGAAATCTGGGGCCCTCGCTTACTCGATCTTGATATTCTTTTCATCGAAAACCTTATTTTTAGCAGTGAAAATCTAGACATTCCACATCCTCAAATTGCCCATAGACGCTTTGTTTTATTTCCCATGGCAGAGATTGCTCCCCATTTTATACATCCAATCCATCAAAAAACGATGCTGGAATTATTGGAACAAACGACGGATCGCCAACAGGTAAATGTGTTGGATTAATCTAGTTCCGTATCGCTATCGAAAAGGTTGGGATTCGGGAAGCGCCAACTTTGACCCACAATTTTTTCGTAGTACTTTTCGTAAAGGGGTAGAATCTTCTTAATGTCAAATAATTTTGCCCTTTCTAATGCATTTTTTTTCATTGTTGCATGTAAAATCGGATCTGATAAAATGAAAATTGCATTTTTAGCCATATCATCTACATCACCGATTTCACTAACAAATCCTGTTTCTCCATGAATGTTTACTTCCGTGATGCCACCGGCGTTTGAGGATATGACAGGTACTTCACAGGCCATCGCCTCAAGTGCCGATAAGCCAAAGCTTTCTTTTTCGGAAGTCAACAAAAATAAGTCGGCCAAGGATAAAGCCTCCTCAATCGTATCTAATTTACCCAGAAAACGGACATCCGCTTGAACCCCTAATTCCCTACACAATACTTCGATAGCAGTCCGTTCAGGTCCATCGCCGACTAATAAAAGTTTAGATGGAATTTGTTTTTGGACTTTGGCAAAAACGTGGATGATGTCTTCGATTCGTTTTACCTTTCGAAAATTAGACGTATGCATCAAAAGCTTTTCTCCATTGGGGCAAATCGCCATTTTAAAGTGTTCCTTAGGTTGTTTTTTAAATCTTTCCAGGTCAATAAAATTAGGAATCACTTCGATATTACTTAAAATCTCAAAGGAGGAATAGGTGTCATTTTTTAAACTCTCAGAAACTGCAGTAACCCCGTCAGATTCATTGATCGAAAATGTAACAACAGGTTCGAAAGACGGATCGCGACCCACTAAAGTAATATCGGTCCCATGAAGCGTTGTGATCACAGGGACGTGAATGCCTTTATATTTTAAAATTTGTTTAGCTAAATAAGCTGCAGAGGCATGGGGAATTGCATAGTGAACATGTATCAAATCCAATTGTTCATTGATCGTCACATCCACCATTTTACTGGCTAAAGCTGATTCGTAAGGCAAATATTCAAATAAAGGATACGAAGCTACGGAAACTTCATGGTAGAAAATATTTTCACTGAAGAAGTCCAATCTGGGCGGTTGGGTATAGGTAATAAAATGCACTTCGTGTCCTACAAACGCTAATGCCTTGCCTAATTCTGTGGCCACAACACCACTTCCACCATAAGTAGGATAACAAATAATCCCTATTTTCATGCCTCAAATTTATTAGAATATCAATTAAAACTGACATAAAACCCAAAAGGTTCCTGATTTAAGGCTAAATTTGTGTTAAATAATTGGACCCCATTGAAAAATTTAGTCATTTTTGCCTCTGGTTCTGGCTCAAACGCCGAAAAAATTTTTGAATATTTCAAGGATTCCTCTGAGGTTTTAATCACACATATCTTTTGTAACAATCCAGACGCGGGCGTTATTTCTCGCGCCGAAAGATTAGCGATCCCCTGTACTATTTTCACTAGGTCTGAATATAAAGATGGAACCTTGTTGAAAAAAATCCAATCATTAAACACCGATTGGGTTATTTTAGCGGGCTTTTTATGGCTTATTCCCAGTGATTTTATTCAAGCCTTTCCTCAAAGAATTGTCAATTTGCATCCTGCCTTATTACCCAAATTTGGTGGAAAAGGCATGTATGGACATTTTGTCCATGAGGCGGTAGTGCAGGCACGGGAGAAGGAATCTGGAATTACCATTCATTTCGTTAATGAGCATTACGATGAGGGTGGCATAATTTTCCAAAGTTCATTCCCCCTATTGCCTACTGATACGGCAGAGGACGTTGCAAAAAAAGGACAAATTTTAGAGCACCGTGATTTTCCAAAGGTAATTGCAAGTCTTGTGCTACCAGCCTCCTCCTAACACTCGGTACAAGCTTATCGCGCGCATCCACTGATTTCGAGATATTTCTAATAATTCTAATTCCGATCGCAAGGCATTTTGTTGCGCAGTCAATACCTCTAAATAACTTGCATTAGCTGTTAAAAAGAGAGTCCCTACCGTGTTTATTGCTCCCTTGGTTAACAGAACTTCTCGTTGCTTCAGTTGTTGCTGTTTTTGCAAATAAGCCAAAGACTTGACTTGAGTATCCCATTCCAAATATCCTTTCACCAGAACATTTTGATAGGCTAAATCTTGTGATTTCCAATGTGAATCAGATCGCAAAATATCTGAAGTCAATGCGGATCGGTTTAACCAAGGACTCGTAATGCCCCCCAGTAATTGATAAGCCATCGAGGCCGGAAGTTGAAATAAATAGGCTGGTTGGAACCCTTGCACACCCAATATACCTGATAGGACGATCGATGGCTTTAGCGCTAACACTGCACTCTCCTTAGTTTCAAAGGCAGCCATTAAATTTAATTTTGCTTGCCTAATATCGGGTCTATTCTCTAATTGATCTATTTTCACCCGAGCAAACAAACTACTATCCAACGCGCATTGAAAAGGAAATTTAGATCGCTTAATCGCAACGTTAGGTTTGTTTAAAAATAGACGGATTTCATTTTCCAACCTAATAATTTGTTGGAGCACGTCTCCCTCCTGAGCCCGCGAGTTCAACCACTGGGCCTCTAATTGTTGGACCGCTGATTCATTCACCGCACCAGCTTCCTTCTGAACTTGAACCAATTCAAATACTTTTCGTTGAATTTCAATGTTGGATTTTAAAATTTCCAACTCCTTATCTAAGGCGATCAATTGGCCATACGAACTTGCCACCTCAGCCACTAAAGAAGTTATTAACCATTGTTGGCCTGACTCTGAAGCCAAATACCGCAGTGCGCTTGCCTTCTTTCTTTTAGCTAATTTCCCCCAAATATCCAGCTCCCAACTTGATTGTAAGCCGATTTGTATATCGGGTAAATTTTGTGGAATGATTTGTTCTTTAGTGATATTGGTTGAAAACTGGGTATCATAATTTCCCACTCCATCCATCGTATATTTACCAAAACGCCTTAAGCTAGGCTGAATTATTCCACTAACGACTGGTTTTCTTAAACCTCTTTGAAACCCAAAATCAGCTTTTGCCATCGCAACTTCTAAAAAACCGATCTTGATATCGTTGCTTCGAATCAAGACTGAATCGATTAATTGAAGTAACAAGGTATCGCGTTTCCAACACTCTTGTACATCTGAAACAGAGGGGTTTTCCTTAGAAACTCGATAAGTTTCAATTTCAGCATTGATTTTGATCTGCTCTCTTAAAATACCCGAAGTACAAGACGAAAAAATCAAAGCTATAAATAATCCAATATAGTTATTTTTCATTTTTAGACATTTTAGCCGAGAGCGATGCGAACACCACATACAATCCCGGAATCACTAATAAACCACCTACCGTTCCTAAAATCATCCCACCAGCGGAGGCGGTACCGATAGTCCTGTTGCCAATGGCACCCGCCCCTGTGGCAATCATTAGCGGAATTAATCCCGCTACAAAAGCAAAAGACGTCATCAAAATGGGACGCAAACGAGATAAAGCTCCCTCTTTAGCCGCGTCCACGATGGATGCACCTTCCTTCTGTTTCGAGATTGCAAACTCTACAATTAAAATAGCGTTTTTACCAAGCAAACCAATCAACATCACCAATGCCACTTGGGCATAAATGTTATTTTGCAAACCAAATACATACAAGAATGCATAGGTGCCCATCGCTCCCATAGGCAAGAATAATAAGACAGGGAAAGGCAGTAAAAAGGACTCGTATTGCGCGGCTAATAATAAATACACGAAAAGTAGACAGATTGCAAAAATGAAAATAGCTTGATTCCCAGCTAAATCCTCCTCACGCGTCATGCCTGACCACTCAAGCGTATAACCACGCGGCAAACTTTTTACTGCCTCCGCCCGAATGATATCCAAAACAGCCCCAGATGAAAAACCAGGGGACGGTTCTCCATTGACCATCGCTGAAGTAAACATGTTATAGCGCGTAAATTGCTCCGGACCATACACGCGTTTCATTTTCACGAAGGATGAATAAGGAACCATTTCCCCGGCTTTGTTTTTAGCATAAAACTTCAAAACATCATCCGGATGTGCCCGGTAGCGCGGATCAACTTGCACCATTACTTTGTACATCTGGCCAAAACGGATAAAGTTTGTGGCATAAAAACTTCCCAATAAAGTTTGCAAATTGTCCATGGCTGGCAACACATTTACCCCCTTCTGTGCAGCGGCTTCTTGATCTACTTCCAACATATACTGCGGGAAACTTGGATCAAAACTAGAGAAGGTATTTTGTATTTCGGGATTCTCATTGAGTTTTTTAGCAAAGGCGTTGGAGACCGATGCCAACTTCTGTAAGTCGCCTGAACCCGTTCGATCCTGTATCCTAAATTCAAAACCAGAGGCATTTCCAAAACCTGGTACCGCTGGTGGTGGGAAAAATTGAATACTCGCATCTTTGATTCCCTTCGTTTTGTTTCGAATCATCTCGGTCAATTCATCCACGGTTTCCTTGCGATCTTCCCAAGGTTTCAAGGTGATGATTCCGGTTCCATACGAAGCACCAGAACCGTCTGTCAATAAACTAAATCCGGCCAATGTGGAAAATGACTCAATGGCATCAACGTCTTTGATCGATTTAAACACTTGGTCCATCACCCCTTCTGTCCTTTCCAACGTCGCGCCAGCCGGAGTTGTTGCGTTGACATACAAAGTCCCCTGATCCTCAGAAGGAATAAATCCACTTGGAACAATACCGGATAAAACCACTGTTCCTGCGACGGAACCAAGCAAAATCAACCACATCAAAATTCGTTTACTGATCAAAGCGCCTACCCAAACCATGTATTTATTAGCAATTCGATCATAGCCATTATTGAAAGCAGAGAAAAATTTACCTAACCAATTCTTTTGATGATGTTCAGGCTTTTTCAATAATAACACACAAAGTGCCGGTGTTAAAGTCAAGGCCGTTAATCCGGATAAAGCAATGGAAATGGCCATCGTCACAGAGAACTGTCGGAAAAATACGCCAATCGGCCCTGAAAGGAACGCTACTGGAACAAATACCGCACCCATCACGAGAGTAATGGCCAAAATAGCCCCCGAAATTTCATGCATCGCTTCTTGGGTTGCAGCTAAAACAGGCATGTCTTTTTCCTCCATTTTGGCATGGACTGCCTCCACGACCACAATGGCATTATCCACCACAATACCGATGGCTAATACTAGGGAGAAAAGGGTCAGCAAATTGATGGAGAACCCGAAGGCCAACATAAACGTAAAAGTACCTACGAGCGAAACGGGTACTGCAATGATGGGCACCAGGGTTGCTCGCCAGTCTTGTAAAAAGATAAATACCACTAAGGCTACAAGTAAAAATGCTTCCAATAAAGTTTTTATGACTTCGTGAATTGAAGCATCCAAGAAACGGGAGACGTCATAGGAAATTGTGAATCCCATTCCAGGAGGAAAAGTAGTCGATTTCAATTCTCCTAGACGTTTTTTAACATTTTCAATCACTTCTGCCGCATTTGAACCCGGACGCTGTTTCAATAGAATCGCCGCAGATGGTCGGCCATTTTCTTTCGAAAGCACATCGTAATCTAAGGATCCAAATTCCACATCTGCCAAATCTTTCAAACGTAAAATTTGACCCGTCTCTGTCGCTTTAATGACTAAGTTCTCATACTCGGATACCTGGGTAAACTTTCCTGTATAGCGCATCACATATTGTAAAGCCTGTGGATGCTTACCCGAACTTTCCCCAATTTTACCTGGAGCAGCCTCCACATTTTGATTTCGTAGCGCTTGAATAACATCCTCTGCGGAGAGCTTATAAGCAAATAAACGATCTGGGTGCAACCAGATACGCATGGCATATTCCCTTTGGCCCATGATGTCCGCAAACCCCACCCCATCAATTCTTTTTAATTCGGGAAGCACGTTAATGTCTGCAAAATTATAAATGAACTTCTCATCGATGTCAACATCTTCACTTAATAGGTTCACATACAACAACATACTATTTACCTCTTTTTCGGTAATTACTCCGGCCTTGATTACTTCTTCAGGCAATTCATCGAGTACGGTTTGAACCCTTGTTTGGACGTTGACAGCCGCCACATCCGGGTCCGTTCCTACTTGAAAATACACTTGAATAATACTGGTCCCATCGTTACCAGACACTGAAGTCATGTAAGTCATTCCTGCCACCCCATTGATTGCGCGTTCGAGCGGCGTGACTACGGCTTTAGCACATACTTCGGCATTTGCTCCTGTATACTTGGTGGTTACGGTTACAGCCGGTGGAACAATATCGGGGAATTGCGTAATAGGTAATTGTTTCATGGCAATTACCCCTAAAATCACGATAAAGATCGATAATACGATCGATAAAACGGGTCGAGTTATAAACTGTTGTACCATATTAAAGCGCTTTATAGTCCGATAATATTTGACGCATCGGCTTAAAAGTCGATTTAATTTTTTGCCCTTGTTTTACGAGCTGAATTCCCTCAATTAAGACTGTGTCCTTCGCAGAAACTCCATTTTTAATTAAATAAAAATGGGGAATGCGTAAATCAGGTACAACACTCTTCATCTTGATGAGCCCACCCGCATCTTTTATAAAAACATAGCTCTTTTCTTGAATCTCAAAAACAGATTTTTGAGGAATAACCCAATAGTCCGTTACTTTTTTAGGCAGTTGTACTTTTCCAGAAGCACCGTGGCGTAGCAGTCTTTTTGGATTTGCGAATCTTGCCCGAAAGGCAATATTGCCTGTATTTTTATCAAACTCCCCCTCAATAGTTTCCACTACGCCCTTTTCAGGATAGGTTTCCCCATTAGCCAAAACCAAATCAACCGAAGCTGATTTATTTACCCCATCCTGCTCACTAAAAGCAAGATATTCCTGCTCTGACACGTTAAAATAAGCATAGACATTATGATTGTCCGAAAGCGTTGTTAACAAAGTCCCTTCGTCAACTAAACTTCCCCGCTTAAAAGGTAATCTGTCAACGATTCCGTCAAATGGTGCACGAATATTAGAATGTTCTACTTTCAATTCAGCAGTGTGCACATGGGCAAGGGCCTCTTCACGCTTTGCTTTTAGCCCGTCTACCTTCGCCAGCGATATAGCTAATTGGTTTTTTGAAATCACATTTTTGTCCACCAATAAGCGGGTATTAACTAAAGTCAATTCCTCTGCATTTAATTCAGCTGTTGCTTGACTTAAAACAGCTTTAGCCCGAGCTAGATCTGCCACATATTCTTGGCTATTTATCGTAAACACGATCTGACCTCGCTTTACTTCCTTGCCTTCATCAACTAAAATTCGATCTAGATAGCCTTTGACCCTCGCTCGGATTTCGACGTTTTGGACAGCATGAATATCTGCCACAAATTCCTGATGGATTGTGGTATCTAATGAGATGGGAGAGGAAACCTCCAATGTTTGAACCTCCTCAACCGCTTCTTTTTTAGCCGTACAGGCCGTTAAAATTACTAATGCGAATAGGTATTTTTTCATGTCTACTTAGTTAGGCCTTCCTCCATGTTGTTTGTAGGAAGGTGTTTGTGTTTTAAATGTATCCACCCATTCAATATTGGGTTTGTATTCCTGGTATTTTGGTGTTTGATTAGCAGGTTTCTTTTCTTTTATTTCCACCCGTTTTTCAATCAATACTTTATCTTTCAAAGTTCTGTTTATCTGATTTTTGTAGTTTTTACCTTGGCCATAGCCGACAAAAACTACAGAAATAAATACGTACGCTAATGCGAATGTTTTCATATTCATTAATTTTCTATGCGCAATACGCATAAATGACAAGAAGATTTTATGATTTTGTTTCAATAATGCCGACGTAATTACGCCATGCGGGGAGGGGGACTCTCTAGTTCTAAGAGCACATGCAAGGTGGATTTTTTATACTGATCTACAATAGATTTATCAGCAAATCCGTTCAAATTATTTTCGTTTAAATCCACAGACAAATCTTCACTCGCCATGAGATCATCAATTCCATCTTCTTCCATTGAATCTTCAAAATTCATTTCCGAAGAAATAGCACTCTTTTCACGCAACAGATCAAAAGTTAAAGAAATGCTTTCTTTTGTTAACAAACAAAAGACCAACAAAAAATAAGTTATAATCGTCCTTAGCATTTTTTAGTCCTTTACTTCTTCATAAGGTACATAATCTCCTTCGTCGGTCAAAGGCTTTTTGTTCTTTCCGGAAGGTGGAACATAATCCACGTCAATAGTGCCTTCTTTACGCGCTTGTGCGGCAGCTTGTTTGGATCGAATGTCTTGCTCCGACATCTTTCTATGAACCTGAGTGATGATAAATCCCTTAAACAGGAATCGTACCAAAGGCCAAATCACATAGTAAAATACCAATCCAAAAGCAATTAATTTTAACATGGCTACTTAGCGGCTTAAATATAAATTTCGTTCTCCATACACCTTGCGAAAGAAATCGTCTTTCAAATCATCAATAAAATAAATCGCTTCCCCAGTCGATTTCATTTCAGGTCCTAGCTCCATATTGACATTAGGGAATTTAGAGAATGAAAATACAGGAATTTTGATTGCATATCCTTTTTTCACTGGCTTGAAATTGAAATCTTTCACTTTCTTATCTCCTAACATTACCTTGGTGGCATAATTCACATAAGGCTCTTGGTATGCTTTGCATATAAATGGCACAGTACGCGAGGCACGTGGATTAGCCTCAATAATATAAACCACTTCATTTTTCACCGCAAACTGGATATTCAAAAGACCTTTGGTCTTCAATGCCACCGCAATCTTGCGCGTATGATCTTCGATTTGCTTGATCACATGATCCGACAAATCAAAAGGAGGTAACACGGAATGTGAATCGCCTGAGTGAATACCTGCCGGCTCAATATGCTCCATTAAACCAATGATGTACACATCTTCCCCATCACAAATTGCATCAGCCTCCGCTTCAATGGCATTCTCTAAGAAATGATCCAGCAATATTTTATTTCCAGGAATATCCCGTAAAATATCAACGACATGTTGCTCTAATTCCTGCTCATTAATTACTATTTTCATAGACTGACCTCCCAAAACATAGGATGGGCGGACCAACAATGGATATCCTAATTCACGTCCCAGCGCCGCTGCATTATCAGCATCTTCACAAACGCCAAACTTAGGATATGGAATATCTAAGTCTTTTAATAAGCTTGAGAAAGCGCCACGATCTTCAGCTAAATCCAAAGCCTCAAAGGAAGTACCTAAAATTTTAATGCCATATTTGGAAAGCTTTTCGGCCAACTTCAAGGCTGTTTGACCCCCTAATTGGACAATCACACCTTCAGGTTTTTCGTGCTGAATGATGTCATATACATGTTCCCAAAATACAGGTTCAAAATACAATTTATCGGCGATATCAAAATCCGTTGACACCGTCTCTGGATTTGAGTTAATCATAATGGTCTCATAACCAGCTTCTTTGGCTGCTAATACCCCATGCACACAAGAATAATCAAATTCGATTCCCTGACCGATCCTGTTGGGCCCCGAACCTAACACAACGACCTTTTTCTTATTTGTAACTACGGATTCATTATCCAAAACATCTGAACCTTCTTGCCCAAACGTGGAATAATAATAAGGAGTCTTTGCCTCAAATTCAGCGGCACAAGTATCCACACATTTGTAAATGCGTTTAATGCCTAAGCTGTTGCGTTTATCGTAAACCTCGGATTCTAAACAACGTAAAGTGTGCGCAATTTGGCGATCCGCAAATCCCTTATGCTTCGCTTCTTCAAGTAAAATTTTGGGGATATTGTGTACCGAGTACCTCTCTATTTCCTTCTCGACACGAACTAAATCCTCGATTTGGTTCAAAAACCACTTATCGATTTTAGTTAATTGCTGAATTGTTTTAAATGAAATACCCAATTTGAAGGCATCATAAATATGGAACAAGCGATTCCAAGAAGGATTGGCGAGTGAATAAAGGATTGCATCTTGATCGCGTAATTCT
>Ga0222712_10002458_pt1 | contig 21189 bp, 13 predicted proteins | sample C33_657DmetaG_FD_165043 | JGI IMG/M metagenome (GOLD analysis project Ga0222712, IMG submission 165043) | Estuarine water microbial communities from San Francisco Bay, California, United States - C33_657D | ecosystem: Environmental > Aquatic > Marine > Unclassified | place: USA: California... | reverse complement strand
GATCGATCGGTCGATCAATCGCGATCGATCAATCACGCGACCCGAATCGATCGATCGATCGATCGATCGATCGATCGACGGACGGCATGGACGGACGGCATGGACGGACGGCATGGACGCCTCGCCTCGTCCGCGCGACGCCTGAGAACGACGGGACGGAGCGACGGAGCGACGGAGCGCGAACGAACGAACGAACGAACGAACGAACGAACGAACGAAGATGAACGCGAGGACGACGACGACGAGGACGAGGACGACGAGGACGAACGCGAGGGCGAATGCGAGGACGACGCGATCGACGACGACGAGGACGAGGACTTCAGGGAAACCGTCGTCGAGCGAGCGATGGAGAGGATATGGATATACACCACATCGATCGATGAAGGAAGGAACGGAGGGACGAACGAACGCGATGGAAGCACCGAAGTTAAGTGAAGAAGACGACGACGACGAGACGAGAAGGGCGAACGGAGGGACGAGCGCGAGGGAGGACGGAGAGTTGAGACGACCGCCGCTCGGGCTCGCGGGGGTCGTCGCGTCGTTCGGGGCGGCGGAGTCGACGTATTTGGCGATTCAGAAACTCTCGGGAGGGGATGTGGCGTGTCCTTTGGGTGGATGTCAAACGGCGTTGAATAGCGGATACGCCGAGCTGTTCGGCGTCCCGCTCTCGGCGTTTGGAGCGGTTGCGTACGCAGCGGTGGCTCTCGTGGCGTTTTCAGGGAGCGGCGCACAAAAATCGCTCGTGGAACAAGGAAACAACAGAGAACGGACGCTGGAGTCGTCCTACGCGCGGGCGAGGGTATTGTTATTCTTCGGTGGCACCGGTTTGGCGGGGGTGTCGTCGTATTTGCTCTACGTCTTGGCGGTGAAGCTCGGAGGAGTAGAGTGCGTGTATTGCTTGACGTCCGCGGCGCTGTCGCTGACGCTCTTTAGCGTTGGTTTTGCCGGTTTGAGTTCGAAAGAGCTCGGTAAGGCGCTCCCGGCTGCGATAGCTCTTTATGTCGTCACGCTCGCGACGATGAGCATCGTGCTCACCGGCGGCGACGAAGACAAGGCTAACGTCGGCGGCGCCAGGCTCGAGTACGCGCAAGTCAAGCTCGAAAATACGTCGACGTCGTACTCGCGATCGTTAGCAAAGCACTTGGCTGATACTGGGGCGAAGATGTATGGTGCATTTTGGTGTTCGCACTGCATCGAACAAAAAGAATACTTTGGCTCTGGGGCGGAAATTCCGTACGTCGAATGCTTCCCCGACGGCTGGGAGCGCGGTACTCCGGTGGCCAAGGCGTGCGACGTGGCTAAAGTCGAAGGATTCCCAACGTGGGTGATTAATGGCAAGAAATTGGAAGGCGAGCAGACGCTCGAGGAGCTGGCGAAATTGAGTGGATTTCAAGGACAGAACGACGCCGCTTCGATGATCGCCGATTTGTTCTAACGTATATCTAATAATAGAAGAGTCACGATTAAACATGGTTTCATCGTCATATTACAGTCAAAAGTACGCGCCTTCCATCGCACGTGTCGTCATTACTATTCATCGTAAGGTTGTACAACAAAAAAAGCCGCAGCGTTGCGGCGCAAAGGGAAAAAAGTATACACGCGCGCGTGTCCTTGACGCGACGCTCACGTGTAACGGCGGAACGCGCTCACGAGTTCTGATCCATCGTGAGACCTCCGTCGGCCGTCGCATGACACTCTGCCTTGACCTGAAAGGCGTCTACTGTCTCTAGAGGTAATTTCAGAGCTCAACGGGTGTTGCACTGCAGAATTCACTCGGGATTGATGCTTCATCTTATCTTGCACCGCCGAGCACAGGACGGCGGCGTCAAACGCGCTCGAGTTCAGCCCTTCCAGCGTCATCGGCGTCCCGTTCGACGGGTCTTTGCATCGGTACGTGAGATTCAACGACTTCATCTTGTCCTCTGGTATTCCACATCGATCTCGAATCTGTCGCATGAAATCTGCTAATCCCTCTGGTCCGGTGCGCACTTGGCACCGAAACGATATATTGTTAAACTTGACGATGATGTCGCCTTTGATTTCTCCTGGCGCCCCGGTTTCTCCTTGCGGCGCGCTCGTCGTCGCCGTATCCTCCTCTTCATCATCGATTTCATGTCTTGTCACCGCCACCACGTCTTCGTTCGCTCGCACGACGTCTTGAAATAGTGTGTTCCTCCAGTCTGGCAGACGCACTGCGCAAAATTTGCACATGACCTCCTCGGGCTTTCCCGAGCATTGCAATTGCCACCTCGCCATGCACTTCGCGTGTGCCCATCGCGGGCACGCGCATGGATGATAGAGCTACGATATGAAGAAAGACACACGTTAGTCACACGAAATCATGAAAGATCACGCACTCGCGCTCGACGTTTCCCCGATCGCCCCGACGAGCGGCGCGCGCGCCCCCCCTGAAGATATTTCCGCTCGCGCGCTCTTCATTCACTCTCTCACCTCTCGTCCTGCGGTATCACCATCGAGGCATATCCAACACTGATCATCTGTTGTTCATTGAACAAACACACTCGAAGTCAGTCGTCGTCGTCGTCGTCGTCGTCTACTTTCACGCCTCGTTTTCATCACCCCAACCTCCATTCTCCCGTCGATTCGCCTTCGCATTCCATTCGTTCGTTTTTTCGCACGCACGCACGCACCGTGTTGTCGTTTCACCTCGCTCACGCTTCGTCGCACGTCCTCGTCGTCGTCGTCGTCGTTTGGTTCATGTTCGTGTGTTTCCATCTCAACGTCCTTCGCGTCGACGCGTTCGTCCGCACTCCGTCGCCCATTCGTCGAAGTCATCGCTCGTCCGTCGTCCTCGTCGTCGTCGACGTCGTCGCGCTGTGACGCGCTGGAATTCGCCCTCGATCGTCGTCGATCGTCGTCCGAGGACGACGGACGCGCGCGATCGCGCGACGCGAGGCTGCGAGTGGGGTGCCCGTGTGGGGGGGGATGGGGTATTTTATTGAGTCCTTACTCGTCAACACAACACAACGCACCAAGCGCGACGACGACGACGACGACGTGGACGGTGGAATGAACGAAATATCTTCTGACGGGCGCGAGATCGCGCTTTTTCCCTCCCCGTCGCGCGCGATCGCGATCGATCTCGGTCGGCACGACGTCGTGATGGTTTACATTCGCGATGACGACGACGGACGAGGACGAGGACGACGCGTCGGACGACGACGGACGACGACGACGGACGACGAACGAGTGAACGACGTCGAAAGCGAACGCGTGCGTGAAGTGGAATCGAACGAGACTGTCGAACGACGACGACGAGGACGACGACGACGACGGACGAGGACGAGGAGGAGGAGTGACGTGAAGTGAAAGTGATGACGACGACGACGACGAATGATAAACACGGACGCGAGAGCGATGGGGCGACGACGAGCGCGTGGAAAGCGACGAAAACAAACGTCGGGAAAGAACGAGGATTGAGCAAACAACTGGTGCGACAATACACCCGACTCGCTGGTCCACAGATGCGAGGGATGAAACAAGCACTCGACGGGGAAAACACCGAGGAGGGCGCGGCGCGCGAGCGGGATCTGGCGCGACGACGCGACGCATACGAAGAGACGTACGACGTCGATCTCAACGCGTTGGACGCAGAGATACGGAAACGAGCACGCGAAGGACGTTGCGAAGGCTCCCCGGGAGATAAACGATTCGATTCGAACTCGAACGATAGGAATGGAGGGACACGGGAAGGTGCGAATTCAACTCTCACGCCTAAATTCGGACAACGCGAACGAGAGCGTGCCGAATTCACCGACCCCGCGCTCGTCCGCACGCCGATCGCTCGAGATGAGCGAGAATTGTCTAGTACGCCGTCGTCGCATCCCACGACGAGCGAAGAGTGTGTGGAACCAGAACGCGCCAGGGCGAGCTCGAGCGAAGAAGACGCGTCTAACGGGACGCGTCCGAAAGGTCAACCCAAACTCTGCGATCTCAAGCGTCGTGAACGCGCGTCAAAAAATAATACATCGACGTTACCGACGTATTATGCCGTTCTTAATCAGGGCGTCACTCCTGAGGAGTTGTTGCAAGGCAAAGACGTTGACCAGTGGCGAGCGTTCGTCGATCAAGGCGCTATGGTGCTGCGGCTCTGCGACGGATGGGACATCCTGGACGACGTCAGTGTTTTGTGCGACCTGAGTTGGATCGGGCAGAAAGGAATTAAGCTTCGCACGCTCGGGGCGGATTATCAGTATTTGCGTCAAAGCTTGCCACACTCAAAAACTGGTTTACTCCCGCCGTTCACCGCGATGGACGGGTACGATTACGACACGGAGCTCGGAGCATTCATCGATGATTTCCAAGAAAACATCCGCGCACACGCGGATCAATTCAGACTGATGGGCATCGACGCGCGAGAGAGTTGGTTTCTGCATCAAGTGCACCACGGTTTCCCCTTGCAGTTCCCATACTTGCAAGGCTTAGCGTACAACGCGTTGATTTCCAACGTCGCGTCTAAAACGTTGGTTGACGAAGGAGAGGAAAAGCATCCTTGGGATCCGCGCTTGCTAGGAGAACGCTCGCCGAGTATTCTTCGAAGATGTTTACAGCTGTGCGAGTCAGTGAACGTTTCAGTGATCGCCGAAGCGAAGGCTGTGGACCGTGACGCGCGCGTGGCGGCGGCGCGCTTGGGAGAGCTGCGCGAGACAGGTGGCACTACCATTCTGGCAGACGAGGCCGCCATGCGAAGAAGAATCGAACGGAAAAGCGCGGGTAAATCAGGAGTTACAAAGATGCATTGGAAAAGCAAGATTAAACAATCGCGGACGCCTAAAAACGATGCGACGGAGTACATCGCAAAGGCGAGCGAAAGGCGCTTGTGGGGCGTCGGTATTGTTTCCCCGTGGTTGTACTACATGGGCGTTGGCTCGATTTTCCCTCTGCATTTCGAAGATTATGCCTTTGGCTCGGCAAATGTGATCTTAGCTCGACCTGATTCGCAAGCTTGGGTGATTTGGTACAGCATTCCTCGGGCCGATTTGTATCTGCTTCACGTATACTTGCAAGAGCTCCTCGGCGATGCGTACAGTTTAGATGTCCTCGAGATGCGCAAGCTTTGGCTCGATCCGATGCGAATCGAGCAATGGAATGAAAAGCGCAAGCGAGGTGAAGATAAACTTCGAGTCTATCGTCACGTCCAAACGCCCGGAGATTACGTAGTGACGGACTACGGTTCCGTGCACTGGGGATTGAATTTAGGCGCTGGCTGGAAAGCCGCCGTCAACTTTGCATACCTAGGCTGGAAGCCCGCCGCTGAGGAAGTAAATGCGGTATACAGGCAACTGGAGGAAGAAACGGGATTTTCTCGTCATCATCGATGCTGTCCAAAATTTCACGAACTCGGCGATAGATTCTCAGAAGCAAATATGGTTGCGCCGGATACCAAGGAGCGTTGAGAAAAGCGCCCGAGGTAGTCGCACCCTTCAAACCGAGACAATCAAGATGTTTTCTCATTCTAGCCGCGTTTGTTCACAATAGACAATGCAGAGTAAATATTAATGTACTACATATGTATACACTTTAACAATCGCGTTAGTTTTTAGGCTTGGGACAGATTGTTTCAGGATGACTTGGATTGAATACTGTGACTGGCGTTGGGCGCACGTCGTACCCTTCACTTCTCAGCTTGTCAATGAAGAATTCCGGGAATTCGCTCTCGAGCTCAGTTCGTGTGTCTTGAATCTGCACAGGTTTATCTGTCAAGTAAAGTGGCTCTCTGAACGAAATGTTCAACCATGGCGTCGGATCAAGTCTACCATCAATCATGGTGCGCAAAAACGCTTGCCACGTACCTCGTCCCAAATTGCTGTCGATCTCATCTCGTACCATCTGTGCCATGACAATGCGTCGATGTCCTTTCACAGTGCTTAAATCGATCCAGTTTGCATCTTCGGCTTCGGCGATGATCTTGAGCCAATGCTTGATGTGTGCAATGCCTTCAGCTTTGGCCAAGCGCTCTTCGATGTGGCGAGACACAGGAAGTAGTGCCGAATGGCGCTCTCGTGGTCGTCTTCCTGGCGCCACTCGCAAGTCCAACGTAATGTGCTCTTTTGATAATCCTTGCTCGTGCTTCCACCATCCACGGGGAATGTACAAGACGTCCCCTGGGCACAGAATGAAGCTCAAGCCACGGACCGACGCAAATGCAGGCGTTTGACCATAATTGACGTCATCCAAATCAACCATGCTGTAGCCATCGTAAGGATGAGCCACTGGGTATGGATACATGCCACTAAATGAATATTCAGGAGCAATCAGTAATACTCGTCGTCGACCGCTGACTTGAAGATGAAATGAGTCTTCCAGCGCGTAGCGAGCAGGGGTTAAGCTGTCGCGTCCGCCGGCGATGAGCTTCATTGACGTCAGGTCACCAAATCGTTGCGAGCGACGAAGCTTGTGAAACCACTCCCAATCGATGCCAGCCTGAATATCGCTTATGAATGCTTTGGTGCAGTTCACGAAATGTTCCGCTGACGGTGGTGCGGTGGTGATCTCCGTTGCCGTAGCTATCGAAATCGGTGCTCTGTATACATCACTCTGGAATAAGATGGACTTTTGCCTCCATCCTCTAGCACACGACGTGAAATCCTTGAAAGTGCAACGGATGATTTCAACTTCAGGTTCGCGAATGTGGTAATATGACCCATGTATGTTTTTCGAGTTATCGCACATGACGAATTTGTGCTTGCTCGAAGGACAAACGGCACACGCCCACTGCTTGTCGTTGAGTACTTCGGCGACACGGTCAAACCCCCAAGTTTGCTCCAAACCAGGACGTCTGTTCGCAACATATCGTGAACTAACGTCACCCAACGCTCCACTATTCATGAGCAGCACCGGAGCACCGCGCATCATCCGCTCATTCGTCGCGTTATGCGCTCTCGTGTCCGACGCTCGTGCGTCGTTCGTTGCCTCCCCCGTTGCGTTGTCGCCGACATTTGGTGGATATCTCGCCGGTGGATCTCCCGCCTCCAATCCCCGCGTTCGGTTGTCGTGGGATAGAATATCTAGTCGGAACACATCTCTGAGTGCGGGCGCGGAATGTATTGTCGACCCATCGTCATCCTCGGTCCTTCCTCCTTCGCGCGCGTTTGTCCTCGCCCGCACGCGTCCGCGTCCGAACCGTCCCCCGTCGCTCGTCGCTCGCGTCGTTCTCGCCCGTTCGCCGTTCGCATCCATCGATGTATCGCGCGATGCGTCGACGTCGTCCTCCATCGCCGTCGCGTTCTGTCGTTTCTTTGTGTGATATTTCAATCTCTCTTTCCTTTCCTTCGTGTCGTTCGAGCGACCACACGCGAGCGTTTCGTCCGTCGATCGAGCGTTACGTTCCGTTCCGTCCCTCGTTCGGCGTTCGTCGGACGCACACTAGGGTTCGGTATTCGACGTCACGACGCGACGCGCGTCGCCGCTCGTCGCCGCGCGCGCGAGGATGACGTCGAACGCGCGCGAGGATTGAGGAAGACGCGCGCGATCACCATGTCTCGCGCGCGATCGGTCGCGCGTTCGATCGAACGCATCGAGCGAAACGCGCGACGAACGAGCACGAGGACGAGCACGAGGACGAGGACGAGCACGAGCACGAGCACGAGCACGACGCGCGCGGGGGTGTACGGGTTGCGCGGGTTGAGCGCGCCAGATGATTTTAAAACCGTCGCGAATGAGGCTATGGAGAAGTGCGCGACGCTCGCTCGCGCACTGAAGACAGCACCAGCGCACGCGCACAGCGTCAGGGCATTGGATGAGATATCAGACGCCGTGTGCGCGGTGGTGGACGTCGCGGAGGTGTGCCGGCACACCCATCCCAATCGCGAGTTTGTTCAAGCCGCCGAACGCGCGTACGTGGAGTTACAAGACTACGTCGCGACACTGAACGCGGATGTGGAGTTGTACGAGGCATTGCGCGCGGCACGACGCGCGGACGAAGCGAACATGAGCGAGGAGTGTCGACGAGTCGCGCTGACGCTTCAGGAAGACTTTGAGCGAGGAGGGATTCATCTGCGCGGGCGCAATCGCGCGACTTTCGACGGCGCCCTTTCTAAGAGCTTGGCGTTTGGCATGGAGTTTCAACGAAATTTGTTGCGCCCGGAGAACGCCAACGAGTCGGAGCTGGACGACGACGCGCGTCGGTTACTCCCGCGCGCACTGCGAGAGAAATTTAGCAGAACAAGCGATGGTACGCGTTGGCGTGGCGTGCTAGATGCAGCGTCGGCGTCGACCATGCTCAGAAGCATCCGCGATTCCGACATCAGACGGAACGTGTTTGTCGCCGCGAATACTGGCCCCGAGCAGAATAAAAATGTTCTGGCCAATTTGGTGTCCGCACGCACGGATGTCGCGCGGTCGCTCGGGTTCGAGACGTATGCAAACTTTGCGATGTCACCGCTTTTGGCGCGAAAACCCGAAGCTGTGCGCGCATTTTTGCTAGATTTGTCGGGAAACCTTCGCGAGCGCGCTATAGGTGAGCACGCGGTGCTTCAAAAATACGCTTCCGCGAGTCTCGGTGGCAAGGATATATTCACTTGGGATAAGGCTTACTTAATGGCGCGCGCGCGCGGGCAAGAATGCAATTTCGACTCAACAGCAATATCGGAATTCTTTCCCCTCGAAGGCGTCATCTCTGGGATCGGTTTGCTTCTCGAGCGGGTCCTCGGACTGCAGATTCACATACAAGACTTGGCGCCCGGGGAGGCATGGACCAACGAGTTGAAGAAACTAGTGGTGAAAACGCGCGACGGAGAAATGCGCGGAACTATATACTTGGATCTCTTACCGAGACCGGGTAAGTTCAATCACGCCGCACATTTCGTGATTCGATGCAGTAGAATGTTGTCTCCGGTGGACCGGCAGCACCCATCCGTAGCGCTCGTGTGCAATTTCGCGGTGAATAGCAGGACTGGTCACGCGCTGTTGAGTCATGGTGAAGTCGAGACATTATTACACGAGTTCGGTCACGCCATGCACTCCGTGCTGTCGGATACGGAGTACCAGCACCTGTCGGGCACTCGGGCGCCGATGGATATTGTAGAGGTTCCGAGCCACTTGTTTGAGCATTTCGCATGGGATCCATACGCGCTGAAGCTTTTGGGAAGGCATTACATCACTGGCGAGCCAGTACCAGATGGTATGATCGCTGCCCTGCGTAAGTCGAAAACTATATTCGATGCGATCGAATCGCAGCAGCAATTGGTTTATGCAATGACGGATCTCGAGCTTCACAGCCAAACGACGCCGCTGTCAGCGTCAGCTATAGGCGATCTTGCGGCGACGATTCAAAACGAACACAGCATGTTTCCCGTCGTTCCAGGCACAAACTGGGAGCTAAGATTTGGTCATTTCGTCGGGTACGGTTCCACGTATTACTCGTACTTGTACGCCGACGTCTTAGCTGAGAACATTTGGAAGCGCTTCTTCGCCGGCGACTCACTCGCTTCTGGGGCGGGCGAGATACTTCGTGATAAGCTGCTTCGTCACGGTGGATCTAGAGATCCAGAAATCTTAGTTCGAGAAGTTCTAGGAAATGACGCGTTGCGAGAATACGGTGGTGGATTTTCCCCGAGGGTATGATGCCAATTTTCAAACTCTAGTTTTAGTGAACAACAAATTAGATATGGTTTTAGGACTAGCAGCAGCAAGCATGTATTTAATCGAAAGTGATCTTTGTTGCCTTGACAGACGTGTCGATATCCTTGAAATGTGCCCCGTACAATTTACTCTCTTTCTTCTTTACGTGCGTGCCAAATTTCATGAGTTCCTCGGGAACGTCCGCTCCAGCCTCACGCAACACGTTGACGAGCTCACCGGCTCGCGCCTTGTCGTGCAGAGTAAAGAACGTGTGCGCTACACCAGTGTTACCGGCGCGACCCGTACGACCGATTCTATGAACATAGTCCTCCGTCGTGAGAGGAAAGGTGTAATTGATCACGTACTCCACTTCTTTTATGTCGAGACCGCGAGCGGCAACATCTGTGGCGATTAAAATCCGAGACGTTCCTTTTTTGAACGCATCTACAGACTTTTCTCGATCGAACTGTGACATGTCACCGTGAATACACACTGCAGGCCATTCTCGAGAAAGCCTTTGATGTAAACTTGCGCACTCTTTCTTGTACAGTCCGAAAATGAGCGTCCGCGGGACCTCTTTGCTCTTGCCCAAGTACTGCTTCATGACGCGGGCCAAATGTTTGTCTTTGTCCTGCGGTTCCACGACTTCGACGATTTGAGTGATGCTGTGCGACGCCTTCAACCCTTCGGCGCCAATGCGAACTTTGACGGGCTCATGCATGAACTCCGCGGCCAGAGTCTGGACACCTTGCGGCCACGTGGCGGAGAACATGACGGTTTGTCGGTCGGAACGCGTGGCACTTGCAATTGCGCGAATCTCTGGCTCAAAACCAAGATCGAGCATTCGATCAGCTTCGTCGAGGACTAACATCGTTACACGATCAAGAACAATCACGCCTTCGTCCATGAAATCGCGAAGACGACCGGGAGTGGCGACAATCACCGCCGCACCGCCGCCGTTTTTCATCGCCGCCTTTTGTTCGTGTTTGGGCGCACCGCCGTACACGCACACACATCTCACCCCTGACGCCTCTCCCGCATCGTCAAACACCTTCGCCGTCTGCTGTGCCAACTCTCGTGTTGGGGCAAGGACTAAACAAATCGGATGCCCTGGCTTACACGCCGGTTGCGAGCGAATTTGCATCAACGCCGGCATCCCAAACGCCAGCGTCTTCCCTGACCCTGTCGCGGCGATGCCTACCATATCGTATCCGCTCATGATGATCGGCCACGATTGCGCTTGAATCGGTGAAGGAGTTTTGAATCCCGCCGTGACGCGTAATAACTCTTGGGAGAACCCCGCGCTCGCGAACGTTGGCACTGGGGCTAAATCCGCAGACAATCCATCCACTTGCGTAATCGCGAGCGCCTTTCTCGCTTTTTCGATCTCACTCGGTGACATCGTCTTGACCGCTTGTTGTGCGACATAAAACACGCGTTGGTACTTCAAACCGTTTTGCGCCAAGGTTTTATCCCCGACGCTCGCGTGTCCAAACGACTTGCCCTTTGCGTCACTCGCGCTCGTTTCGACGTTGTTGCGGTGTGTTTTCCGATCACGTCCCCCGTTCCGTTCGTCGTCGTCGTCGTCGTCGTCGTCGTCGTCGTCGTCTCGTCGTCGTTTAGATTCTTTTTTCGCCAGTTTTTTCTTCTCGCTCTTTTCTTTTTTATCCTTCTTCTTCTCTTTCCCTTCTTTCATCGTCGTCGTCGTCGCTCGCGCCAGTGGCGGCGTCGTCGTCGTCGTCGTCGGGTCGTCGTCGTCGGGTCGTCGTCGGTCGGTCGGTCGGTCGGTCGGTCGGTCGGTCACGGGTCGACGTCGGGCGAACGACGCGAACGCACGCCAACGCGAGCGCGAATGGGATGAATTCGCATTCGACGACGACGGAGTGGAACAGGGCGAATGAGACCACGAATGAGACGATGAGGAAAGCACGAGACGAAGTGACTACAGCGCCGACGGAGGCGGCGCGCGAGAGATTCAACGCGTGCGTCGACCCAGCGCTGGACATCCTGCGAGCGCAAACGCAAGCACTGATGACAGCGCTCGCGAGCGATGAAGGACAGCGAGCGATGGCGCCGAAAAGCGTGGCGATACGACGAGAGGCGGCGGAGCGAGCGCTGGAGATGACGCGAACGGCGCTGGTCGAGACGAATGGAGATGATGTGAGCGACGACGCGAGAGCGCGGATTTTCACCGCGCTCGTTGGGGCGCTAGCGATACCACGACGCGGTGCGTACGAAGGGACGTGCGAGGAGGTGATGCTGACATTGAGAACGTTCTGCGAGCGCCAAGGTGGAGACGAGCGCGCCGCCGCGTTTCAAAGCGAGTGCGCAGCACCGATGGTTGGTTTTACCATCTCCACACTGCTCGCAATAGCTCACGAAGAAGCCAGCGCGGGGGCGCTCGGAAGTAAGTCTCTTCGCTCCGATGCGCTGCTCACGCTCGACCGATTGATTCAATTCATCGGCAACGCCGACGCCTTGGCTTTTTTCCTTCCGGGCATAGTGTCCGGTTTGACTAAAGTTCTCGCTGCGGCGAGTGGTATTCGCGCGCAAGTGGGCGCCGGTCCTGGTGGTACCGCCGCCGAAGGTGCTGAGCACGCGCTAGGTGCGATGTCGTCGATTCTAACTATCGTTATGAGAGATGATTTGTACGATGATGACCTCATCGGCAGCGAATGCGAAACGAAGAGCGTGGAGACTTTGCAAGACGCTCTGTTGGAGTTAGTTTCTCGTTCTTCCCGTGATCAAGAAAGCGCGCTCCATAAAAGACAAACTCCGGAATCGGCGCAACAAACGACAGTTCAACAAGTTGAAGAAAGGAGTTTTCGTGTCAAACGTGACGGTGAGTGGTTGCGAAACACGTCTTTGCGAGTCGAAACGGCTCTGCTCGCGATAATTCCACCATTCATCATCAATGCTCGCGCTTCAGCGAGATTAGCCACGGCAACATTGGCAGGACAATTGATTGAGCACTGCTCTCGAGGGCTCGGTCCGAAGGTCCGACGTAAAATGCTTGAGTGTTTATTGACTTTGAGTGGAGATCCTTGGTCACAGGTCGCAGCGCCAATATTAGAAAATTTGCATGTGTTGGACGACCGAGGATACGTGCGCGCGGATGACTTAGAGAATGTCATCAGAGACGGTTTTGAGGCGCTTTTAGATGCTCTTCGTCAAGATTCTTCGTTCGCGATTGGTTATCTACAACGACTTGTCATCGCGCTAAAATTCACCGGGCCGAGCCGCTTGAAGGGCATACTTTTCTTAAGTCCGAAGTTGAGGCAAAACTTGTGCTTGAGCGTTGTGCAGTGTTTAGAGATAACTCCTCGCGCATCGTCAAAAGAACGTGCCTCGAAGGCGGTTCAATTAATCGACTTGGGAGCTGCATGGGATTTGACACAAAAATTACCGAGACAGCCGACTCGTTTGCACTACTTTTCTGAGACATCGATGTACACTGCCTTTGCGACAATTTTGAGAATTCTTGGGCAAGCAGCTGTGGCGCGAACTGATCCTGTTACGGAGCCTCAAATCGTCCCAGTGGTTCAGTTTTTCCTGAGTGCCCTCCGGGAAGACTCAGAATCAAGACGTAGCGACGATGTACCCAAAATTGCAGGAGCGTGGCAGCGAAACGCGACTGCACATGTTGTCGCTCTGAACGAATTAATGCAAGGTGCTATAATTTTCGACGCGCTTGACAGAGTTTATCTCAAGCAAGTGTGCAGCTTAGTTCTTGATGAGTACGTATGTAGCTGTGTTTGGGAACTTGATGCACTGAATCCGGACAACGCTCTTTTGCTGTGCGCCGTGATGGAAGGTTTGGGGGTCATAGGCCAAGGGCTAGGTTCGGATTACATTCGAAACAGCAGATTTTTAACCTCGGTTTTGTGTCCGTTGCTGGATAAGCTCGGCGAAGACGCGGTTGAGGTACGGGACACCGCTGCACTGGTGCTGTCGACACTCGCCGTGAAAGGTGAATACGCTTCTGCCGCCGACAAATCTCCAATAGGAAAGCTAGTAGTCGCGAATGGCGACTACGTTGTTGACATGCTCTCTAGGCATATACGTCATTTAGATCAGCATCCGCGCGCTTCACAGCTATTCGCCGCCGTATTGAGGCGAACAGATGCGGCAAAGAGCATGGTGAGACTTCTGACTGAACCGATTCGTTCACTATTGCGCACGTTGGCAATCACGTCTCGGAGCCGATACCAAGCGCATACCGAAAATTTTTTACTAGTCACGAAAGAATACTGCCTCGCCGTATCTAATGAGGTCGAAGGCATGAGCGCGGAGTCTCGGTCTATTGCAGAGAAGGTACAAAAATATCATCCAGATGAGCCCGACAGCGACGATGAACAGACTGAAGTGTTCGTTGAAGCATTATCGAATATCCTACCTGAAGACATCAAAAGTACTCGTGAGAGCTGCACAGAAAGAGTGCGTCAACTGCAATCCATGGTTGGATCTACTCTGGACATTATTCATGCAATCGGGGGTTTATTGGAGTCGCGGGACGCTGGCACTCGGAGTTTGTCAGCCAGGACATGTGCACTGGTCCTACAGAGTCTTAGTAAGGCAGAATCGGCGATAAAACATGAAAAGCATACGTTGAAGGTTCTCAAGTTGTATGTCGGGAAAGGTAATATTCCGTTTGACTTGTCATCGCTTCTTAAAGATGCGCGTGTCCTTCCTCATGTGCACGACATTTGGCCGCACGTTGTGTCATCGTTACGCAACAGATACCAAATTTCGATTCAGCCGGAGCCATTCGAAGCGAGCTTATCGCTTTTGCAAACGATGGCAACTGTCAGTGGTGGCGATTTCATCGCCAAGCGCATGCGCGCAGAGTTGTGGCCTTTGTTTGCTCGAATTCTTGAACAAGGTGTGCGCCATGTTGATCTTCAACCGCGCTCGCTAGACTCTCTCACAATTGCAGATAGTACGGACGTAGATCTTGTTTCTTCGTCTGAGATCTCAATCGAGCTTTCGAAAAATATAAAAATCCAGATCTTGCACGCTTTTACTTCGATTGCTTCAGCAGAGTCCTCAAAAGGCGCGCTTCAAGACTTGGTCATCCCCTCGATTCCAATAATGATCAAACTTGCCACCTCTGAGGGCTCCAGAGAAATACAAGAGGCCGCTAAAATGGTATTGCACGCGTTTTCAAACGTAAATCCAGACGAGTTATGGTTGCAAATGATGCTTTTAAGCTCTCGATCTGGATTAACGCCCACTATTTTAACTCCTACATGGGTTGAGCACGGAGAGAATCGTTCTCGCCTCCCACCAGTCACAGAAATTTTGCCTTGGTGTGCACTAAGTTCGGAAAAGCGTGTCACTGTCGAGGGTCGACTGGCATTTGATGTGTTGAAATCATTAGCTTTATAGTTACGGTAGTTAGCATAGTCTAGAGTATAGTAAATGCGCGCACAAAAGCTCATGGTCAGTCTTGTGCTGCACCGCATGATTGCGTAGACGTTGGTGTCTTTGGTGTATTCGTTCGCTTCCCAGTTTTCTACTTGGCAGTTTCCCAGTTAACTCCATCGCCGTCGTCTAAATAGGTTCGCTGTGAACGCAAGTTGAGGGGTATCGTATCCCTTGAAAATTATCGTTGTCGAAGTACACCCGAGCCTCGTGAATAATCCCTCTCCATGGCAGGAAATATTGCACCGTCTGAGTTCCATCGAAAAGAGCTGAAGCGCCGTAAGTGGCAAATTGACCAATTCCGGGTAAAGCGCCGTCTTTCGTCGCGTAGGGCGGCAAAACATCAGAATACACTTCGTTTATGGTGGAAACGCCACCGCTGAAGCGATTTGATGATTCTTCGTGAAAGCTGTTCCCGATTGTAATTGTTTCGTGCAGATTTCCAGTGACGTTGTAAAACGGTTGAAATACAAATTGTCCCATGACGTAAGGGTCCGCGATACCTCGGAGCTTGTCGTTGATATATATTTTAGTAGTGTTTGAGACGCCATCGTAGGTGCAAAGAACTTTAAAACGCTCACCATCACGCGCTGTAAATCCTTTTCCTTTCACTGACACGTCCACAACGCGCAAACCGCCACCCGCACTCAGCGGCAAATTGTTGTAAGAATCCAAGTACGTCTGCGCTCCAAACCGCACTTCGCCCGCATCAGTCACGAAAATAACAATCGAGCCTCCGCAAAGTGGCTGGTAAGGTGCACACCCGCCAATGGTAACAATCGTCTGTGCAACGGCGCCCGAACACGGAATACACCACCACCATGAAACAAGTGCGCACCGAGGATCACATATGGGCAGTGAATCGTATGTCACAATTACTTCTACCGAAAGTCGCGAGCCGACTCGATTGTATAACCCTGCGTGAGGGAAGTAATTTAATTCAGAGAGAACAACAATTAAAACGAGGCGAAAGGCGCGAATTTAATTAATTAAGATTCTCAAAAACATCTCACCTGGTAAAACGTATGAGCACGGTGGTTGTTCACACTTGTTAAATGGATGCAGCTGCCCATTCGCAAGTTGGAAAGCGTTTCCTGCGTGGTACATGAAGTCTGCAGTACGGCAGCGCATCCCAATGCGCGGTAGAATTACGTTATCGATCTGTGACGCGTTGCAATAATTTTTGAATTAATTATTATTCTTGAACTTTAAAATGAATCGAATTACCACGTAAACCTCACCGTTGAAAGCTGGCTGACCTGTAGACATATCCTGCGGAGTATGAACTGTCACTTAGCTATCCATCGTGGATAAATTCTCATTACCGGAGAAATAATTCGCGCAAAATTCGCCCTGATCGAAATAATTAAATAATTCAATTATAAGTGTTCTGGGAATTCAGGCAAGCGTACCTAGATGCATCGCCGTCAGATCGCGCGGGACCAATGATACGTGGCGTCGCTACAAGAGCGTTGCTTACGACGCAATTCAGACCGAAGCATTCTGTGTCTGCGCTGAATATAAGGTTGTTTCCTCCCTGAAAATTAATGTAAGTTGGAAATTTATTTATTTAATTAGTTCGGTGCATCAGCACCTCTGAATACGCCGATAGCGCGGTTATGAGATCATCACCGTCTCTGATGTTCTTGCTTTGCCACGGGTTGTAAATCTCTTGTGTTGTCTGCTCGTAACTCTCTTTCCTTGGTACAACGGTGAGCATAATTAAATCGTACAAGAGCGCGCTATGACTGTTCACAACTTCTTCCTGCGTTGTGATCAGTTCCCCGAGCAACTTGAACCAAGCAGCGTTGTTAGGAGCGAAAATGGTTGATTCAGTATTTCCGAATCCGTGCCGAAGCAGCTCGGGTCTCAGGCCTAGTATGCTGACTAATTCCTCGAATATGCGCAGTTCTGGTGTGCGTTCGATGCGGTCGTACAGACTCAAGCCAAGTTCCGCAGTAGGGGGGATGAGCATGGAGTTCAATATCCCTAAAACTCCATTAGTTGATGGAATGTCTCTTCTGATTAGTTCTGCTGAATTCATTCGCCCTTGAACAGTGAGTCGCGTTTGTAATGGGTATAGAAACACCGCCAGCTTTGGCACGCTTGATGCAGAGTAATCATTTACAATGGTCAGCTTCTTAGCGATGGGAACTCCTTGGAACGTGCCCGTTTGTCTCGCTAATCTTGGATATACCAGCCGCGTGGCGAAATCCTTGCGATCGCGTACAAGTCCGACACGGAACGCAAGTCGATTATCAACAACGGGACGTGACCCGATGACATGATACTCTACGATTTGTTTGAGCAGTTTATCGTGAAGCATCAACTCATGAAATTGCCAGCCCATGTACGTCAGCGCGAGTTGGATCGCTACGTTTGTTGGCGCGAACGCAATGCCATCGACGAATACGTTACTTGCCGTCGGCATATCGAGTTCAAGGAGCAGTGCTGAGTTAATCGGCGCTCGCAGCATTTCTCCAAACATCGATAGCTCACTACGCAAAGAAATCTGACGAAATGCCGTCAACGTTGGTGGTATAAGTATGTCATCGATCACGTGCACAACTCCAGTGCATGCAAATATATCTGCGACGATAACTTGTGCAGTGTTTGATTCCCGACTGCTTGTGCCGAGACCCGAAATCTTAATGCTTCGCGGCGCAAATAGGGCAACGTCTGCAGCATCAATCACGATACCAGGCGCTTCGATTTGACCGGGAATAGAACTTAAGATGGAGTTTACACCCACAGGCTTGAGTTTTTGTCCGTACGTAAAGCTCGTTGTGAGGTACGCATCCAAACCGATATTACCGATGTTGGCACCATTTATCACTCTAGCCTCTGTGTATAGAAGAATAGAAAGAAGAAACATTGGATCCGCAAAAATGGCGCTTTTTGTCAGCTGGGTGCGCCTGAAAAATCGGCGCCAGGCTCGATTTGAGCCGATGAAATACGTTCTGAACGGATGAGAGTCAGCAAAGGTGCATGTTTTGATGCTTGACGCGCCGCTCGCGTCAAGGTAGCCGTTATTTTCATCGGATTCGAATTGGACTCGTAAATTTTCTGTCACTCTGTACGCTTCATAAGTAATACTTAGTTCAGGTGTTCTGCTCGCAATGGAGTAGACGCTTGAAAACGCGCTCGGTGTTGAAATCAAGAACGAATCAATTATATTGACTGAAAGCAAATCGCAGAGCTGAATATTACCGACCAGAACATTCGCAAAACGCCCTAAGTAGTTGTACAGACGCATTTGTCTCACATTTGTATCCTGAACAATCCTCACTTTTAACTGCGAGGTGGATAGTACGCTTGATGTGCCCGCGTTGGTCGATGTTGCAATCACATCGCCATTTTGGAGCATACGCATGTTCATCAGACCTTGAATGAGTGAAGATTCCAAGACTTGGCAAGCCATTTCATGACCCATCGAAATTATATCGTTAAGACCTCGATTGTAGCTTGCAGAACCTTTCTCGAACGTGTTATCAGGGATGATGAGAAGTGTATGCCCAGTTTGACCATTGGACGCATTCGTCCCGAGAAACCGTAATGATTCGCATTCGACCAAGCCGAAGTCGAGTAATTCGGCAAAGTATCGGAATGAGAGATCTCGATAGACATTAGGCAATGTTTCGTTTAGTCGCTCACTCAATCCTCGCACAAGCGACGTGCCTGTAAGGTTGTTGTGACAGATGTCACTTGCTCGAACCAAAAGGAAGTGCGCGAGCAGAGCCATAGCGCATACCCTCCATCGCATGAATGACGTTCCATTTCGCATCCCAGCGCAACATGTGCGATTTAGTAACAAAAGATCTGTTCTACTATCGTGAAGACTGCGATCGGTGAAGCGACGGGTTGTGAAGTTTGTGCTAGTCTGATGTGACTGGTGAGTCTTGTCTACAGTCTAAAACTATTTACATCTGCTACTGCGGTCAATTACCGGCTTGGGTGCGCGCTATTTCGATGCAAATGGTGCGACAAGCTTGCGTTGATAAGTTATGACGTACTCCATACCACGTTGCACCCATCCTGCTATGGTCACAACCCCCCCGATGATAACACATATACCGACAAGAAATGCGCCAAACGATGTCTTCGTTTCCTTGAAATCCACGCGAATAGCGCTCAAATCGTACTCGAAATATACACCAGCCTGTTTACTTGCAGTCATTCCTAGACTATTCGTTTTCGCCTGTGAATAAGATTCCGTGACGCTGTACTGATTCGTGCTAATCTGTACGCCCGACGCAAAGGGCGTATATGTTGTTGGCACGACGGTCAAGAAGTATTGTTGCACGGAGTTCGCTGGAATTGAACGCTGAGTTCCATCTAACGGACTCACCAAACCCGGGAAACTTTCTCCGAACGACAAACGGTGTATCGTGTGTGTCAAATTCAAATTAGTCTTCACGTTGAGCTTGACCATTTGCAGTCCGAGTGACAACGACCGTCCGGGAGAAATCACAAAGCTTCCAGGAATGCGGTTTACCTCGAGATAGCCTTTCACCTCGCATCCTTCCTGATCTTTGTTCTCAAACGCGGCTTCGATACCGTTCGGGAAGTACTCCTTTAAGATATCTCCCAAGCTTCCAAACACTTGCATTTGTGCCGGCTTTTTCTCTTGGATTTGCGTCAACGTTTCTGATTCATTTAGCATCTTTACAGCTGTGTCGATCTCTTTTCGTTTGTTCGGTGGCTCGGTGAAAAAGTCATTACTAAGTATGTTCCCATTCCTATCTAGTCTGCGTTTCTTGATGTGACCATCATGCACGTCGTAGTGTTGCTCCCCCGCTTTATCTGAAGTATCCAAAGCGATTAAGTCGCACGCCATGCTGTGAAACGTGATGTCAATGTTGATTTTCATCCTGTCCGCATTCGCCACTTGTTTATTGATTCCAACTTTATCAACTCTCAGTTCGCTCACTATCGAAGACCTTCGATAGGCAAAGTATTCGCTGAAGAATAAGAACAAGCACAACACCCCGCACGCCAACGTGATGATCGCGCCCATGAGCGATTCTCCCGTTGCGTAGTCTTCTTTGAGCTTAGGATTAGCATCTAACGCCGCAACCGCTCTACTGAACCGCCTCGAAGGCGTCGCTCGATCGCCGTCACGGTCGTCACCGCTTCGGTCATTTACGTTTCTCCGCGTTAAGCCGTCTCTTCGATCTTGCATTCTGTGCCGTTAAATATCGTCGACAAAATGCAAAGTCGAGCGACGTCGGGGAACAGTAGTTGAGAAATCCGTCGTTTCACTCGATTGACGTCTTCGCGCGACAGGTTGACGACGTTGTCGACGTCGCGCGCGTCGGACTATGTCTCCACTGTTTTCGCGAGCGCCAATCTTGTGCTCTACTGAGTTGTACGCGTCTCGTGTGCGAAAGCTCTATTTTCGTATTAAAATATCCTACTACAGTCACCCTCGAGCGCGTTCGTACAGAACGGAATCATTTAAATTCTCGTGTCGTCGCTCACAGTAGTTGTACGGCGGCGATGGATGGAATTTTCTCTCGAAGCTTTTGAGTGACGGCCACTCGAACCGTCATGACGCTCGCCGCTGGTCCGCTGAGTTTGATTTTCACGATCGGTTCTTCGATATCTATGAGTTCGAGAACCCCTCCCCCGGTTCCGGCGAGATAGGGTCTGATTTCATCCAGCGTCGCTTCGACGTTTGTTTCGTTGAGCGCTAAACCGCTGAGTTCTTCTTGCACTTGCACCACCTCCATGATGTCTGGGATCTTCTCCATCAATCGTTTTTCAATCCCCATTTGCATCGTCACCGTGCTCGATGGACAGCTTCCGCACGCGCCTTTGAGTTTTAATCGCACGACTAGTCCGTCGATTTCCACCAGCTCCACATCCCCTCCGTCGGCGATTAAGTACGGTCGCACTTCGTCGAGCACGAGTTCGATGTTATCCGCGGTGAGTTCGAGGGTGTCGTTGATCGACCCCGAGGACGTGGCGCGCGTGCGCGTCGACGCGCGTCGTCGAGCGTTGACGCACGCGCACGTTCGTCGGTATCGCGCGTTCGTCGCGCTCGTCGACGTCGATATCGACGATATCACGCGCGTCAACACGTTCGTCATCGCTCGCCGTACACGTCGCGCGATAATGACGTCGCGCGGTGTCGTGGCGGCGACGGACGCGACGCCGTCGACGGGTTCGCGTCCCGTCGTG
>Ga0222712_10002457_pt1 | contig 21192 bp, 26 predicted proteins | sample C33_657DmetaG_FD_165043 | JGI IMG/M metagenome (GOLD analysis project Ga0222712, IMG submission 165043) | Estuarine water microbial communities from San Francisco Bay, California, United States - C33_657D | ecosystem: Environmental > Aquatic > Marine > Unclassified | place: USA: California... | reverse complement strand
GTACATGGTTCATGTATGTGTTGGCCCTGTTGAAGCAGCCAAGTACATGCCTGAAGTTTGGAAAGAAATGGTTGCGGAACGATTTGACGATTACCGCAAGGAGCATTTACATGTTTAAATTATTTAAATTATTCTTCAACCCTGAGTGGTTTACTTTCCACATGGGGGGTGAAGGTGGCGGGCAGCAGCCTACATCTACAACTCAGACTACGCTCTCCTACCCAGAAGAGTTTAAGCCTATGGTCAATGAAATGGCTAAGAGGGCTGTTGCTCAGGGTACGGCTGGATATACGCCATACGGTGGTAATCGCATAGCAGGGTTTGATCCTCTGCAATTATCTAGCCAACAGGCAGTAGCTAATCTTGGCCCAGCACAACAGTTGGCGCCGGCTACACAGTTTGCCGCGCAAGCAGGACAGAATGCAGGCAACTTTAATTACATGCCGCAGCAATTCCAAACACAGGCAGTAGGTACTGGTAGCTTTACCCAGCCAGGACTAGCAGGCTTGTACATGTCTCCTTATGTACAGAACGTAGTAGATATCCAGAACCGTGAAGCACAACGTCAGGCTGATATATCTCAACAGCAGATGCAAGCTGGCGCTGTTAAGTCAGGAGCGTTTGGTGGTTCTCGTCAGGCTATTCTGCAAGCGGAGGCTAATCGTAATCTAGCCCAGCAGAAGGGCGATATCCAACAAAAGGGTATGCAGGCTGCTTACGAACAAGCGCAGAATCTGTATGGCACAGAAGCGGCTCGTGCGCTACAAGCCCAGCAAGCAAATCAGCAAGCAGCTCTGGAAGCACAGCGTTTGGCAGAACAGTCTCGTCAGTATGGCGCAGGCATGGGGATGCAGGGGTTACAAACACAGTTGCAAGCAGCGCAGCAGTTGGGTTCTCTGGGCCAACAACAGTTTGGTATGCAGAAGGACATCATCAATGCTATGGGTTCTGCTGGCGCGCAACGTCAGGCTATGGAACAGCAAAGATTGTCACAGGATTATCAAGACTTCCTGACACAGAAACAGTATCCATACCAGCAGATTGCGTTCTTGGCGGAGATGCTTAAAGGCGTTCCGCAGCAGACCACACAACAGCTATATCAAGCGCCTGGTTCATTACCTGCTCAACTTGCTGGAGCGGGTGCGAGTATTTATGGAGCATCTAAACTGTTTGGTGCAGAGGGCGGGTTAATGGGGCTGGGCGTACACAATTTGTCTAAGGGGTAATCATGAGACGCGATGACTTCAATGTACGGATTGATCAGGTACGCGAACTAGCTACTAAATACAGCAAGCCAGATTTACAGCGCATGGTACAGATGGGATTGGTAGGCCCACAGGAAGCTGTGATGGCTGGCATGATGATTGACCGCATAGCTAAATCAGCTATGACACCTCCGCAGACTACGGTTGCTCAAGATGTATTAGGTGCAGCTCCAACTGCCGAAGGTCAAGGTATACCTCCGCAAATGGGACAAGAGCCACAGATGCCACCTTCTCCTCAGATGGCTGCGGGCGGTGGGATTATGGGTGCGTTGCCTTACAGTGATGGTTTAGCTGCCTTGCCTGCAAACATTCCTGATTATGCTGGTGGTGGAATAGTCGCATTTGCAGATGGTGGCTCACCAGAAGATATGGTACGAGCAAGTCGCCAAGCTGACGCTGCTCTGGCAACTATGCCAAGCGAAGCTGGCTTAACATTGCCAGGTGGGTTTAAGACAAGGGAGCTTACTCTGCCGGAGCGTAGCACTGCTGCGGGAGAAGTTCAGATCGGCATGGAGGCAGAAAGAGCTGCTGGCTATGACCCAGAAGCTATGTTCCGCCGTATGCGTGAAGAAGACGCTTCCCAAAAAGGAGACTTTGCCAAGCGCAGAGAAGAAGCCAAAGGCGAGGCTTTGCTTATGGCTGGTCTTGGTTTGATAGGCGCTCGTCGCGGTCAGGAGTTTGAGGTATTTAGCAACGCATCTCGTCAGGCTCTGATGCAGTACAAATCAGACCTAAGCGACATTCGTAAATCAGAAACCGATCTTCGCAAGGCCGCCCGCGAGCTTGAGATGGCTGAAGCAACGGCAAAACGCTCGCGCTCTGAAAAGGCTCAAGATCGCTTTGCTCGGAAAGAAGAGCAGTACAACGCAGCCCTGTCTGAGCGTGACAAGAACTACAACCAGACGGTTCTCAAGCTTGCAGACTTTATCCAAGACGACAAGAAAGTTGACAGGGAAACCGCAACCAGAATGGCTATTGCCGAGCTTGAGTCGAAAACCCGCAAAGATATTGCCGTCATGCAAGAACGAGGTGCAGCGTCAAGAGCAGCAATGCCAGGATCAGAAGAAAAGATTATTAACTCGCTCTTGGCAGATCTTCGCAAAACTAGACCGGAAGCCACTTTGTCTGATGCGATGGCAATTTATCGAGGCCTTGGGAAGCCTCAGAATACTTTGTCTTATGAAGAGGCTTTGAAGCTGGCTATGAATGACCCATTGATTCCGGCAGATAAAAAAGCGGCAAAAGCAATTGAGTACATGAACCAAGACCCGATGCGATCGGGCGTTACCGGGATGGCTGGCTCTAGGCCGCCAACAACCTTCTCACTTAGTCCTGAAGCTGCGGCAGCATTGAAACAATATGGTGGAAAATAAATGGCTACAGTCCAGGAGCTTGAACGCGCCTTCCTAAACGCGCACAACGCGGGAGATCAGCAGGCCGCTCGGGCTTTGGCTGATGCTCTCAAGTCTGCTATGGCTTCGCAACCAGCAGAACCTGCCGCCCTTCCCAAAAAAGATCCTGAAACTGGTTTTATTGCTGGCATAAAGTCTGGCTACGAGCGTCTTAAAGGTGATATTGGCGCTATAGGCGCAACCGCTGGTGTTGAGGGCGCAGAAGAATATGCTGCCAAACAGCGTGAAAAAGCTGGCGAGATATACAAGCAGCCTGAGTTTACAGAACATCCAGTAGATTACGTCACAGGATTGTTAGGTCAATCTTTGCCTTATATGGTAGCGCCTATAGCTGCTGCTGCCGTAGCACCTGCGGGTTTGCTTGCTATGGGTGCCGCAGGCGCAGCATCTGCTGCACAGTTCACCGGCTCTAATATTTCCCGTCAGTTAGAAGAGGGCGTATCCGCCAAAGATGCCAAGGTAGTAAACGCTATGGCTGCATCTGTTCCGCAAGCGGCGCTAGATGTTATTGGCTTTAAGTTTATGCCTGCAATTAGTAAATTATTTAGCAAAGCTGGTACACCACTTACAGAACAAGCAGCAACAAGTATTCTTGGTAAGTACATTTTGCCAGCAGCTAAAACGGCAGGCGTTGAGGGTGCTACAGAAGCAGGCCAGCAAGTGCTTGAACGTGCCCAGGCTGGTCTATCTATTACTGACGAAGAAGCTCGCAAAGAATACTTTGACAGTTTTGTGGGTGGCGCAATCCTTGGTGGAGCTATATCTATTCCTGGTGGCGCAATAGAAAGAGCGCGAGCTATGCCACCAGTGGAAACTCTTCCACCCGAAGAAAAGCCTGTTGCTGAACGTCCGGCTGAGGCTGCGCCGCAAGCACCTGCTGAACCACCTGAAATAATTACAAGACCACCAAAGTTATCAGAGGCACCAAAACCGCCAGAAGATGCTGTAGCGGCTATGCAAAATTACTTTGTAGGCAAACCAGAGGACTTTGGTTTGTCATTTGCGGATATACAAAACCGTGATCGGTCAAGACCTAATTCAATTGGTCAAATGAACGACATAGCCAACAGGCCTGATTACAACAAGTTATCTGTATCTAGAGAGTTTGGGGCGGGCGCACCTGTAGTTATTAGTGATGTGCCTATTTCAGAAGAATCTTTAGGCAGAATAGATACAGTATCAGCATCTGATGGCAGTAAATTCCCAATTCAATATGCCGTGATAGATGCGCGTGAAATTACGCCTAGCAATCGAGCAGATGGCAGCACTGTAGCAGAATATGCAGACCCTACATTTGAAGGTATCCGGCCTGTAGCTGGTAATGGTCGCGTAGCTGGTTTACAAAAACTGTACGCTGTTGGCCCATACGGCGACTATGTTAATCCGCTTTTACAAGATACTGAACACGGTATTGATGCAAGCGTGATTGCTGCTATTGAGCAACCAGTGCTTGTGCGTATTATGCCCAAGTCTTCTTTAGTTCCAAACATAGCAGACATTAGTAATGTTCGACAACAACTAGGCATGTCTCCTACTGAGCAAGCTAAAGTTGATATGGGCAGGTTTGATCTACAAGGCATTGAGTTCTTAGCAGATGGCTCTCCAAGCATCCGTTCGTTGCGGCAATTCGTTGCAACTATGCCTAAAGAAGAACAGGCAGAACTTATTAATAAATCAGGTCAACCTAATCCCGCAGCTAAAATTCGTTTATCAAACGCGCTTTTTGCTCGCGCTTATGAGAATGATGCGTTGATAGATTTGTTTGCTGAGACAACTGATCCAGAAGCACAACAGATTCTAAAAGGCATGGCTATAGCTGCGCCTGCTATGTCCAACTTAAGTGAGGCTGGCGATTACGATATTCGTAGTTACGTCACTAAAGCTGCTGAGATGGCAGTAAATGCTCGTCGGCAGAACAAAGATTTGTCTGAGTTTATAGAGCAAGGTGATATTGAGTTAGATCCTTTGACTCGTGAAATAGTCAGCATGTTTGCAGCTAATAAAAATGCACCTCGCAGGATTGGTGACTCGCTAACAACATTGGCGGCAGAAGCAAACAAAGCAGCAGAACAAGCAACCGCAGAACCAGATATGTTTGGCAATGTTGCCGTTAGTCGCCCACTAGAAGATGTGTTTGCTGTCCTGCGATCAGAGCCAACGGTGACGGTACCAGTGGCAGAGGATCAGGTAGAGAAGCAAGAATATAAGATTGACAAATCAACCACAGAGATTGCTAATGAAATAGATGGCATGAATGTGGTGCAGGTATCTGACTATCTGATATCTAACGCGCCTAATAGTTTTGCCAAAGTCGTAGCGCAGGCTGTGCGTGCTCGCGTAAAAGCAATGGAGGATCGTAATATACCGATGTCGTTCAAAGTGTTGCGCGGCAGTAAACGTCGCCAAAATACTTATGGCATGGTAACGGGTTATGTTTCTCCGGTTGCTAGGTATGAAGTAACCATCAATGGGCCAAATGTTCCAGGTCAAGCTAATAAAGTTGAGGGCACTAATTACCGCACTCTGTTGCATGAGATGTTGCATCTTGCAACTCAAGGGCAAATTTCAATTACAGAGAAGTCTGCTAACAAAAATATAGTTGGCCCTATTGATGACCTTGAAAAACTGCGCAAGTTTATAATTAAAAAGGTCAAAGAAGATCAGGCTAACAATGTACCTGTGCCAGCAAAATTAAATACTAGGCAAGCGTTAAAAGACGTACATGAGTTAATTTCCTACGGTATGTCAGAGATTGAAGTTCAAAAGTATTTGGCTGACGTAGACTTTAAAGATAAAAACGCATTTGTTCGTTTTGTAGATGCTATCCGTCGCTTGCTGGCAATTAGCAAAACACATCAGGGCGCATTAGAGCGACTGGTTTCCCTGACAGAAGAGACGCTGGTAGTTCCGGTGGAAGATATTGCTGCCGGTTTCAAAGCGTCAGGCCTTGGTAGGGAGTTTGGTATTAGTACGCCGCAGGTTGCTGACAAGTCTGTTGATGTTTTTGAAGAACCAAAACGGACGCAAGATAGATTAGATGATCAACAAGAAGGCAGGCAAACCACAGTACAAAGAGCCAAAACTGCCGCACAAAAAGCATTACAGAAACGCACTCTACCTAAGAGTCAGTTTGCACATATACCGGACGATTTATATAGTGAACTTGTGCCTGTTTTTGCACCAGAAAATAAAACCATCATTGACAAGCTTGATGGTATGCGGGATAAGTTCTGGAAAAAACTTGCGCAGGGTATAGCAGATCAGTACCGGTCTATCAGAGACATTGATCCAATAGCCTACATGAAAGCTCGCATGTCTACGACGGTAGATGGTGCGGTTGAGGGGTTGCTATTTAATGGAGAAGTAAAACTTACCGACGGCGCGTTAGATATTGCAAAAGATACTAAAGGTTTAATTGCAGCACTTGAACCGGTTGGAGCTGAAGTTGATAGCTACCAGATATGGGTTGCTTTAAACAGAGAACATTCTATATATGAAAAATCACGCAAAGCTTATGACAAGATAGACAGTATCAAAGGTCAGATTCAAGACCTTGGTTCCAAACGTCGTTCTGCACAAACAGTTAAAGAAGCAAACAAAATAAGTGATCAAATAGAACAAATGAAAAAAGAAGTGAGGGCATTACAGTCCTCGGTTAAAGGAACATCTATTGATCCAGACATTGTTGCAAAAAGAAATATGCTTGCGTCTGGCACATTAAATGGTCGCCCTCGCATTGACGTTTATAAAGAAGTGCAAAAAGATATGAACAAGTTGAACCGTTCTGTACTTAACATTGCACTTGCGCAAGGAACTATTAACAGAGAAGCGTATGAAATTTATGCTAACGATATTAACTACATTCCGTTTTACAAGGTTATGGAAGAAACGGGTGATGTACAAACGGCAGCAACAAGGTCTGGTCTAGTCAACCAATACTTTTCTAAAGCATTAAAAGGTGGTGAGAAACCGTTTGGTGACTTGATGGAAAATACCCTGCGCAATTGGAGCCATATTCTTTCTTCCTCTATGAAGAATGAAGCTGCTAATGCTACGCTTCGTTCGGCAATAAATATGAACGCAGCACAACCTAACTTAAAATCAGGTTTTGTATACAGACCAAATGAAGATGGTAAAGGTGGAAAGGTTTACACTAAAAAAACTGGACAGCTTGTTGGTGATCTTAAAGCGGAATACACCACATCAGAATACACGCCAAGAAAGGGTAGTTCTGTAGTTAAAACCATGATAGATGGACGACCAGCGTATTTTGAAGTTACAGAACCTATGTTAGTTGAGTCCATCATTGCTATTGGGTATATGGGGCCAAAGTCTAAGTTCTTGGATGTTGCTCGTAACTTTAAGAACATACTTCAGTATGGTGTGACAATATCCCCTGCGTTTAAAGTGCGTAACTTATTCCGAGACTCTGCTGCCGCTGGTGCTGTAAGTGAAGTTAGTAAAGATCCAGTATCAAGAGTTTTTAATAACTGGGCATCTACAGACAAAAAAAATCCAGCACATATTTCAGCTCTTGCTGGCGGAGCAATATTTAATTTTGGAAGTATTGTTGAAGGTGATCAAGCTAGGTTAGTGAAACGCCTGATTAAAAAAGGCGTTAAAGCAAATACTATTCTTAATACAGATGAAAAGATTAAGAATGGCTTGATATTTTTACGGGATAAGTACGAAGAGTTTGGTAATAAGACAGAAGCTGTTAACCGTATGGCTCTATACAATGAACTCAAGGCAAAAGGAAAATCGCATCTTGAGTCTTCTTTCTATGCTAGAGATATGCTTGACTTCTCTATGCAGGGCGCGTGGCCTACGTTCCGCTACTTAACACAAATTGTTCCATTCTTAAATGCTCGCACACAAGGTTTATACAAACTTGGTCGTGATGGTATTGTACCTACTGGTAGGGTTACTTACAACTATATTACTGGTAAAGAAATTGAAGGCACAGACAAACAAAAAGCCCAACAATTTTCTACTGTAATGCTTGCTGTGGCTTTAGCTTCATTAGCTTTATATGCAGCATTTGAGGATGACGAAGAGTTTCAAAAACGTGAGCAATGGGACAGGGATAACTTTTGGTGGTTCAAACTACCAGGGATGGATAGTGCTTTCCGCATACCTAAACCATTTGAAGTTGGTGCGTTTGGCACAATGGTAGAAAGAACAGCCGAACAAATATTTGACCAAGGCGTTGAAGGTAAAGTGTTTAAAGAAAGTTTGTCTCGTATGGTGGTTGACACTTTTGCTGTAAACCTACCGCAAATATTTAAACCGTTAGTAGATTTATATTCTAACAAAGACAGTTTTACTGGCGCTCCTATTGAGACCGCTGGCATGGAAAGACTTTCCAAGGCTGAACGTATAGCTGAAAAAACTGGCCCATTGGCTATAGCATTATCAATAGGAACTAACGTATTCTTGCCTGAATCTGCAGAAATATCTCCTGTACAAACAGACTATGCTATCAAAGCTTACTTTGGTTGGTTAGGTGGTACGGCGTCATGGTTATCGCACTATGCCGTACAACCATTTTCTAAGTCTGCATACCCAGATAATAACTGGACGGATACTTTGTCTATGGGATTTATCAAGTCTTTGCCAACCACACAATCTAAATACGTTACCGCGTTCTATCAGAACAATAAAGAAATAGCCCAGGCTTACGCTGACATGCGGCACTTCGCGCAGCTAGGTGAGGCAGATAAAGTGCAGGAGATTATAAAAGAGAAGGGCGACAAGATCGCTATGGCTAAGTTCTATGACAATGCTTCTAAAGATATGTCTAAGATCCGCCAATCTATTCAAGCTATCCGTAACGACGAGAATATGTCTGGCGCTCAGAAGAAGGAAGAGATAGACCGGATGAAGATAATCATTGGTGAGATAGCCAAGCAAATGGAAGAAGCAAGAATAATGGTTAAGAAGCAGTACGCAGCCTCTCAATAGTCATCGCCATAAGATCCCACTCTGAGAGCTTATACCGTGTATAAAACCCCCTGCTTCCTAACCCATGGTATCCCGACTTACCGACATGGTGTTCAGGACAGAGGGGAATCACCAGCCAGTCTGACGCCCGCTGCGCCCCACCCACTGCGTCGCGGGGATGGTGGAGAACGGCAGGCGAGTAGCCGAGGTCAAGGTGGTGACACATCACGCAACCTATGCCAGCTACTTCGTTCATATACTCTTTAACTGTCTTCACTTTTTCCTCCGTGCCCACGCCATAAAAAATCCCCACGCAAAACAACCTATGAAGTAACCAAAGATTGCACTGTATAAAAAACCATCTGATACACAGGTCATCCTTCGCTCCTATATTTCTTTGGTAGTTTGTAAGTTTTATCCCAAGTCTCCTGTGGGATTTCTATAGACGCAAACTTGTGGTTACATCCCCTGCATACACGCTGGCGCTGCACAAAGTCAAACGTATCTGTTATGTCTCTGTATTTGCGCGTGTCTGTAACTTTGGTAAGACTATCGCACAATGGACACCACATTTTGTTTCTTCCTCGCTTCTATCCTAGCCAGACATTCTTTACAGCACCAGCGTGGGCTGCCCCTAGTTTGTTTCATGCCGCCGCCGTCCAAAGGTTTGAACGTGTTGCAGTGGGCGCAGTATTTACGGTCGTAGTTCATTCGTTTCCGCCACAGACTCATTTAAGAATTTTGTCTACTGCTAAGAAGATGTTCTCAAGAGATGACAGAGTAGGTCTGTATCCCAAAGCATACGCCGCAGTATTGACTGAGTAATACTTCTCCTTCACGCCTGTAGCTGGCAATCCTACCTGCGCGCCTACCGTCTCATACTCTAGTTTGTATCTCTGTGCCATGTGAGTTAGCAGGCTGTCTTTGGTAATAGGCTGGCGGCTGTACATATCCACCGCAGTATTCATCTTGTCGTGTTTGAGCATGACGTTGATCATCTGATAGAAGTCTAGCGGGCCAACATAGTCACGCACGATAGGAGTACGGTCTACTTTGTACACAGTCTTTTCTTTGATGGCGCGAATCATGTCTGTGATCATGAACCGATAGTTAATGTTTACGCTCGGGCTGAAGTAATTGAACACTCGAAGGTCAAAGATATTGCGGTCGGTAATCCTGTGCCTGACTTCTGCCATCGCCTTGGCGTACCCGTAGTAATGTTTGGGCTGAAGGTCATTGAGAGGAAACGCGGATACCTTATCAATGTCTGCTGGGGTGTTGAAGTTATCACCGAAGACTGCTCCGCTGGAGATGAAGATGTATTTGCAATCACGATATTTTCCTATGTAATCTAACGCCATGCGGTCAAACGTCTCTGTAATCTCAAAGATCTGCTCGCCCATCATAATGACCTTCTCAGGACTTCCAGCACCTACGAAGTTGATGATGACGTCTATGTCGCGAGCGTGTTTGAATTCTGTGTAATCCTGCGATGTAAAGTTGTGCAGGTTATTTTGCAGCATCCATGTAGTCACATCACTAAGGCGGCGTGAGTACAGTTCTAACTTATGCTCGTCGCTAAAGGACAGGATCAGATCTTTTGCTATGGCGCTAGTTGCACCCAGTATGGCTATCTTCATAGTTTTATCACCATTTCTTGTTGGAGTTCCTCGTCAGACAGGAATGGAGTCATGTCATGCAGAGGTGCTTGCTTGCCGTCTTTAAACGACTGTGATGGCAGGACTTGCTGGTCTGGTGTGCAGCGGCAGTCAAATATTATTGAATCGTAATCACAAAACAAAAGATCAAAATCTCTATTCATCCCTGTCATGTCTTCTATAAACATGTAGTTAATATCAAAAGCTGCTGCTACATCCCTGAAATTAGGAAACCATACGCCTGTGTCTGGACTAGTTCCATGCACTCTGCCTTCGTAAAATTTAGACTGTGTGTTTTTAATGCTGAGATAACCAGAGTTGTTTATCACCACAATCTTAATGTTTAAAGCATGTTCGCTTATAGTAGCTAACTCTTGTATGTTAGACATGAAGCTGCCATCACCCACGATACAAATAACTTGTTTAGCGCCAGCCTTAGCTACGCCTATAGCAGCAGGTAATGCCCAGCCCATGTCACCCTGAGACTGGCTCATGACTAACCGCTGTGTACCTTTAAACTTGTACGCCTGCGGGACTGTGTAGAAAGCTGTGCCAGCGTCGCACATAATCACAGCATCATCTTCGCTGTACTTGCTTATGGCATCCAACACGGCATATACATCCAGACCGTTATCGTCCGGCAGGTATTCCCGCTGAGACCACTTCTGTTTCCAGTGGCTGCACTTATCTAACCATTCTTGTTTTGTCATAGCATGGCTCCAAAGAATTGATCTAGTGGCACTTCTATCTTTTCTTGTACAGGAATGATGTTTTTGTTTAATTCACCAAATTGAATGTCTACATAGATCTTGTAGCTCTGTGGGCTAAACTGTTTTGGGTCGTACCCTATTACTGGCGCGCCCATAGATGTACCAAGGATAAGAAGCGTGTCTGCGTTCTGCATGGAAAAGTTTCCAGTACGGCTGCCGCGAACGCCAACACATCCCATGTTTAGCGGGTGATCAAACGGCGCGTAGTCCTGCGCTCCGTAAGTAGTAACAAACGGTAGCTGGTACTTCTCCACAAACTTTATAAAACCATGTACGCAACCTGACTGACGAATACCTACGCCCGCTAATACTACTGGGCGCTCGGCAAGGTGCAGTTGTGACGTTAGCTTTACGTGGTCAAAACTTTTCTTTATTGGCTTGGCTGATACGTACTCTATCGAATCATGCTCTGGCATCTGTGCTGCTTGTATGTTGCTAGGGACGTCTATCCATACTGGCCCTGGTCTGCCGCGTGTGGCTTGATCTACAGCCATGTGCATGGCGTACTTCACCATTGCTGGATCATCAAGAAAAACATTGAACTTGGTTATGGAATCAACGGTATTTACAATGTGATGTTCTTGCGCACCGTAGTGTCTAACACTAGCACTTCTCTTTAACCACAACCAATAAGCTGTATTATCAGCGCGCACGTTACCTGACAGGAATAGGACTGGCACACCATCTTGCCAAGCGTTCAACACACTGGTCACACAGTTAGTACCACCGCAGCCTGTGGTGGGGTTTACCACAGACAATCTACCTGTGTACTTGGATTCCCCTATAGCCGCATGTCCAGCGCCCTGCTCATGGTGGTAGCAGATATATTCAATGCCACGGTGTTTAATAAAGCCATCATTCAATCCTGCTGCGCCACCGCCCATCAGGCCATGTACTCTGCTGACTCCTATCTCCCACAGGTAGTCTGCTATCCAGTCAGCTACTCTCATTGCTGATTCTCCAGTTTGCTTTCCATGCTTGCGTTGTAAACCAAGAAATTATGTTTGTGACCAAGCTCTACCATCTTGTCTGCTATCGCACTTACTATTTCATTCCTAGCAGCGTCTTTCAAGGGATAAAAGCTTGCTATACGAACAGCGATTAACACATCATCTGTCATTGCTTTGCTCATTAGTAATCCTTAATAAACTTGTTGATGGTATCCACCACGTAGGTCAGCATCTCGCGGGTAAGAGCAGGCTGCACACCTACCCAGAACGTGTTGTTCATAACCTCATCTGTTTTTTCTAGGCTGCCGTGGATGCGGTAGTTCTGACCCTTCAAGAATGGCTGCTTGGTAGCGTTGCCAGCAAAGACTAGCCGCGTTCCAATCTGGTGTTCGTTTAGATACCAAGTCAGTTCATCCCGCTTGAACTTAGCATTAGGGGAAATAGAAATTGGAAAACCAAACCACGAAGGCCAAGCATCTGGATAAACTGTTGGGTTCCACAAAAATGGAAAAGTTTCCAGCGCACTTTCCAAAAACTTGTAGTTGTCCCTGCGCATCTGAACAAACCTGTCCAGTTGTTCTAGCTGTCCCCAACCACAGGCTGCCTGCATCTCTGTGATCTTCATGTTGTAACCTACGTGAGTGAAGACGTACTTGTGGTCGTACCCTTCTGGCAGGTCTTCAAACTTCTGGCAGAACCGCTGCTTGCAGGTGTTGTCTTTGCCAGGCTCGCACCAGCAGTCACGACCCCAGTCACGGAATGATTCAACCAGTCTAGTTAACTTGGTGTTGTTGATGACTACCGCACCGCCTTCGCCCATCGTGATGTGATGAGCTGGGAAGAATGACAGCGTAGCCAAGTCACCAAACGTACCTACCTTCTGTCCCCTCCACTCAGCGCCCAGCGCGTCGCAGCAGTCTTCTATTAGCCACAGGTTGTACTTCTTAGCCACCTCTACTACTGCATCCACGTTGAATGGATTGCCTAGTGTGTGAGCTAGGAAGATAGCCTTAGTTTTGTTGGTGATGGCGTTCTCTAGTTCTTTTGTGCAGATGTTCAACGTCCAGTTCACATCTAGAAATACTGGCACAGCTCCATACTGAATGATCGGGTTGATCGTAGTAGGAAACCCGCAGGCAACAGAGATAACCTCGTCCCCCTTCTGGATAGCCCTGTCCCCCAACTTCGGGGAGGTCAGAGCTGAGAAGGCGATAAGGTTAGCAGAGCTGCCTGAGTTGACTGTGCGCACGGCCTTGCATCCCAGATACTTGGTCAAGCCATCCTCGAACCAGCGGTTGTACTGGCCCGCTGTGAGCCAGCCCTTATCCACTGCATCGTGCATGTAGTCCTTCTCACGATCCCCTATCACCTGCCCAGAGGCAGGGATGAAGGAGTCTCCTGGTATGAACTTATTGTTCACAGGAATCATACTGGCGTACCTTGTGGCTGTGTTTGCTGGAGATACTGCTCAGGCTGCGGTGTCAGGATGCCGTCAAACATGTGTGTACCGATATGTGCGAGCTTGGCCCATGGCGCTGCCCAGACAGTACCGCCGCACTTCTCACGCCATTCCTTGCAGAAGTGGTAGTCCTCAGACAGCAGACGTTCACCTGTTGGCTCGATGCTAGTAGCAAAGAACTCAGAGATACGTTCCTTACCAATGTTGCCACCCAGATCATGCGTGTCGTTGATGTAGCTAGGTACATGGTCACGTAGCTGTTCAAACACTTCGCGCTTGATTAACATGAATCCTGTGCCGCCATTCCAGATTTCTACCGGCGAGTTCACATCGACTTGAACTTGTTCGGCGTAGTTCATAAGGTTCACCACGAATGAACCAGAGAAGTTACGGAGCTGGTCTGGCGGTACACCTGCCTGCGCTGCCTTGTGAATCTGCTGCCAGTTGATTTCTTTCTTGGGATAGATACCGCAGATGATGGGCTTGTCTGCCAGCATCATTGGAAGAACATCGGCTGGATTAAAGCGGATGTCTGCGTCAATAAACATCAGGTGTGTGTAGTCAGTCTTTAGGAAGCCGTGTGCCAAGGCATTACGTGCGCGCTGGATAAGGGACTCGTTAAATAGAAAGCTCACAGCAGTATCAATCTTGTTGTCACGCAGAGTAGTTTGTAATGTCATCAAAGACTGGGCGTAGTAGCCGTAGCACAGGCCGCCGTACATCGGGGTAGCTATAAATAGTTTGGTCATTCTTTTCTCCTAGTAATTAAAGATTTGTTTTTTTGTCCACTTAAAATCTGGACGGGTACTCTGCATAAACTTATTGTTGCCAAGGAATTTTTCTGCTGTCATTCCTCCCGTGCCATCTTTAGATAATCTGTAATTGACAGAATGTTTGCCGGTGGTTCCGACTGGATGTTTAGCCCGCATGAGTTCAGCTTGGAAACTTCTATCCGAGATAATGGGGACGTACCAAGCATGGCTATGTCTGCGTGCAACATCGGTTCTAACGACGTAACAGGAATTGTCAACGAGGTACTGGTTGTCTGAGTTGAGGTGCATTCCAAGTGATTCACAGTTGTCTTCACAGATAAAGTTCCCTTCGTTGTCTACTATTTTGCGCAGGCTGTATGCCCATCCAAGGTTGTGTTTTTCTATCAGTTCCACTACTGATTCGATATGATCTGGCTCGTACCAGTTATCGTCGTCGAGGTAGCAGATGATGTCTTCGGAGATAGCGAAGGGAGCAAGAGCAAATATAGGAGCCATGCCGTAACCACCACCGCCATTAGCCCGAGGTAGGTGTACGGCGACCGTATCATCCGCCAAGTGAGGGATGGCTTTGTCGGAATACTCCGCGCCGTGGATGAATACATAATGAGTAGCCTTCCTAGTCTGATCTTGTACACTTTGTATCGCCTTGGTTATGGTTGATCTACCTTGTGTGCTTGTCACTACCGCTACGCTTAAACTCATATCTCTTTCCTTATCAGGTAACGGCGTAAGAAATCTTTGTATGCTTCGTTGATTCCGTCAGCCAGGCTGGTCTTAGGTTTCCATCCCAGAGCTTTTAACTTAGAGATATCCAACAGCTTGCGTGGTGTACCGTCAGGTTTGCTCGTGTCAAACACAAGCTCACCCTCGAACCGCACGGTCTTGCAGACTAACTCTGCAACTTCTTTGATAGACACATCCTCGCCTACGCCTATGTTTATCAGGCCGTCCTTGTAGCCAGACTCCATCAGGAATACACAAGCATCTGCCATGTCATCTACGTACATGAACTCGCGGCGTGGTGTGCCGCTACCCCAGACTGTCATATCAGTAGATCCCTGCTCTTTAGCAAGATGAGCTTTGTGTATCAGCGCAGGCAGTACGTGGCTGTTCTGTAGATCGTACTTGTCGCCTATGCCGTAAAGATTGGTAGGCATGACAGCTACATAATTCCTACCGTACTGTTTGTTAAACGCTTCACACATTTTCAGTCCAGCAATCTTTGCTATGGCATAGCCTTCGTTCGTAGGCTCAAGCTTGCCAGTTAACAGGTACTCTTCTTTTATAGGTTGCTCTGCCATCTTGGGATAGATGCACGATGATCCTAAGAACATCAGATCTTGCACGCCGGCTCTGTGCGCAGCAGCCAAGACATTCATGGCAATCATAGTGTTGTCGTACAGGAAGTTAACAGGGTTGGTGCTGTTAGCCATGATGCCGCCCACCTTAGCCGCGCAGATAAATACATAGTCATACTTGTGACTAAACACTCTGCTAGTTTCTAGCTGGGTTCTGAGATCAACATCAGATGTAACTACGTTATGGCCTTTGGCTTTCAGGGTTCTGATAATAGCCCTGCCGACCATACCTTTATGGCCCAGTACAAGTATGTTATCCAAGTTCAGCCTCCACCATTTCTGATACAAGTTCATCAAACGATATCTTTGGAACCCAGCCTAATTTCTGTTTGGCTTTGGTTGCATCACCACACAAGCTGTCCACTTCCGTCGGGCGATAGTATTGTTGATCTAGGGCTATAACTACTCTGCCATTCCAGTAAGCATGTTCTGTTTTATCTTTGCCAGCCCAAGCCAAATCCATATCTAACTTTGCAGCTACGGCATTTACAAAGTCTTTGACGCTATGCTGCTGACCTGTGGCAATAACAAAGTCTTCTGGTTCATCTTGTTGGAGCATCAACCACATAGCTTCTACGTAATCTTTGGCATGGCCCCAGTCTCTCTTTGCATGTAGGTTGCCGAGGTACAGAAACTTTTGCTTGCCGTTCTTAACATTGATTAAACCCTGCACAATCTTGCGGGTGACAAACGTCTCGCCTCTGCGTGGAGATTCGTGGTTAAACAAGATGCCGGAGCAGGCATACATGTTGTAAGCCTCGCGGTAGTTCACTACCATCCAATGTGCGTACAACTTGGCTGCACCATAAGGACTGCGCGGATGGAACGGCGTTGTCTCTGACTGTGGAGGCAAGCTTGATCCAAACATCTCACTGGTAGATGCTTGATAGAACTTAATCTCTTTCCCCATGCAGGCTTCTAGCAGACGTAAAGTTCCAATAGCATCAGCATTAGCTGTGTATTCAGGCATCTCAAAGCTAACAGCTACATGGCTCTGAGCTGCTAAGTTGTATACCTCTGTCGGCTTAATTTCATTTACCAACCTGATCAAGTTAGTGCTATCAGTCATGTCACCATAGTGCAGATGCAATCTAGGATGACTGAATATGTGGTCTATCCGCTGGGTGTTTAGGTTAGAACCACGGCGCTTGATGCCATGGACTTCGTAACCTTTTGCCAGTAGGAACTCTGCTAGGTACGATCCATCCTGTCCGGTGATGCCGGTAATTAAAGCTCGCATTAATAGCTCCCAATCAGGCGCAGCAAGTCTTTAACTTCTTCATTGCTGTCAAACTGGTTGGCAGCGTCCGATCGGATAAAGTTATCTATGGCTTCTAAGTATTCGCAGTAGCGCTGATAAGTTATGCCCTTCAGATACTTGTACAAATCTTCGTAGCTATCAAAATCCCGCATGTCTATAAAGCATTCGGCTGGGATGTGCATGGTAATGTTTGGTGCGCCCCAGTAAATAGGCACGATGCCGGACATGAAACAGTCCAATATCTTTTCTGATATATAGCCTGTCGCGTCGTAGCAGTTCTCAAACGCCAGTGCAAACTTGTACTTGCTATACGTAAGTAGCTTGTTAGTTGTTGTGCCTTTGCATACTGGGAACTGTTGAATGGGCCAGCCTCTGCCCCAGAGATCAAACTCAAACAAGGCATTCTTTACGAACCACTGTATAGCTTCTATGCGCTTGGGATACAGGCTATGCGGATAGCTGCTGTTCTTAGCGGTCTGCATCAGGCATAGGAGCTTGCGGCTGTTGAAGTCTTCTTCTGTAGCTGTGCAGGGATAACGGTCAGTCCAGTCCACAGTAAAATTGTGCTTGATATATTTCTGGCGGTTGACCAGCTTGTCATTCCAAGTCAGCACTTTGTCAAAGCGGTCGTGGTATGCCTCGTCCCAGTTGTCTGGCAGCACAGCTTCGGGCTCGTACAGAATCAGTATCTTGCTGGCACCTGGGATATCAGGCTCTACCTTTGGCCTGTCCATAAAGATGGCTAGGTCTATGGTGTACAGATCTATCTGGTCAGGGGTGTAGAAATCTATACCCATGTCCTTGCCCATTTTGTATAGCTGTACCCACGGGCGCAGTAGGTTGTGGCCGATGTCACTGTTCTCATTCTTAAACAGGTAGCCGTCGGTCGTGATGAACTCGTAGTGGTTTTGAATTACTACCTTCATTATTCTTTCCTTATTTTTGCTGCTGCCTCTGGCAGTCCCATCTTCTCGCAGATAACCGCGCACCTTTCCCGCTCACGTACCTCTACCACCCGCGCTACGCTGCGCATACAGTCCCAAGCGGCTGCGTCTGGGGCGTAGACAAGATCTAACTCTGCCGCCGCCCTGTTAACGGTCTCAAACAGCTTTCTACTCATTTGATAATCCAATCAAACATAGCCCGCAGGATCGTCAGAGCCACGCCTATGGCTGCGTAGAACAGGACTATCCATGCACCTACGTCTATGCTGGATAAGTACTTCTCATGGACGTTCTGCCAGCGGCTTTGGTATTCCACTGTCGGCTCTGCATTTGTGACTGACTGATAAAAGTTAGGCACGTAATGAGATCCAATCTTTGGTGGGTTTTCTTTTATAAACTTACCGTCTCTTAACATAGTTGTCTCCTTGAAAACATGGAATAATTACCTTATCACACTCAGGTATTGTTCCTGCCTGCTCGCATTAGGTCTCCGTTAAACGTATGCTGGCCGACATGTCGTAGCTCTATGGTTGGGTCTGCGTATATCTTTCCGCCTTCTTTCTTCCACAGCTCGCAGAAGTGGTAGTCTTCTGAGAGGAGCATTCCAAGTTCTGTAATGCTGGTGCCGAAGTACTCGCGGGTCAGAGGTGCTAAGAACTGTCCGTTGTCTTGGATCAGGGATGTTCTGTAGCTTGGTACTTTGAACTTCAGGTCTTTTAATACCTTACGTTTGATCAACATGAATCCTGTTCCGCCGTGCAGAACTTCGACCAGCCCTTCGTTGTCCAGTATTACTCCGTCCCCGCTGTCTTCCACAGTATTCAAGACATAGCTACAGCCAAACTTCTCAATATCTTTTTCACCCCGAAGAGCAGCTTCACGAATTCTGTCCCAGAAGAAGAACTTCTTAGGGTAGATACCAACCGCAATATCTTTATCCGCCTGTATTAGCCGATGGATGGCGTCGGTCGGGAACCAGATGTCAGCATCTATGAACATCAGGTAATCGTCGCGTGTCTCTTCCAAAAAGTATCTGGCGATCTCATTCCTGGCGCGGGTAATCAGAGCTTCCTTGTTCATGAACTGCCAACGGCACTCTATCCCCTGCTCCTTCAGGTAGCCTACGTTGCGCATCAAGCTGTCTATGTATTCCATAAACGCTACGCCACCGTACATAGGTGTGCCGACCATCACTGTTGGTTTGCCGTCAACCATTACTTCCCCCTTGCGCGGATAGCGGCTACATCACGCACTCCGTCTTCAAATGGATCACCGCCGTATAACGCCCAACCTAATTCGGCAGCGGTAGCAACCATATTGTTTCGCTCGGCTTCACGCACTTGCCATTCCAATTCAGCGAGTAAATCTTCGGTCGTATCACCGTGTCCAGTTGCATAACTACGCTGAATCATCCACTGCGCTACTTTTTCTCGCTCGGCTGTTGCGACTAGGTTGGCAAAACGTTTAACTACCGACACAAACTTTTCGCGGTCTTTGCCTAGGCCGTAAACATCTAAATGTGCCTCCCGCGCCATGCGGATAATGTCATCATCGTTCATCTAACATCCCCTGCAACTGGTCTATCAAACGGTCGGCTAGGCGCTGGTCTTCTATGCTGATCATGGAAGCGTGTGGATCCTTGTGAATCACATCCATAGCGTCTCTGATACCTTTGTTGTAGCCAGAATTAAAGCTGTCGTTACCTTCCAAAATCATGGTAATAGCGTCCCGTACCAAGCTCGATGCCTGGCGGGCTTTAGCCTTCTCCTTCAGCGCGAGATAAACTTCCTCGCTCAAATGGACGGAGTAGGGGATCAGTCTTTTTGTTTCCATGCCGTAAACTCTTGCTTTACTCCCAGCATCTTTTCCGTTGCTACCGGACTCTTCGCTATCTCGCTGCGGCTTTCTACCTTTAAATAATCCTTGAGCCATTCTGTTGCCTCCTTTTCTGATTTTTCAATAATCCCGCCAGCCTCTGATAAGAACTCCCAGAACTGTGGGTCACGGCATAACATCCCAGAGATACGCACCATGTCCTTAGCTAACTCTGCTTCGCGATTCATCGGGCGTTCTTCTTCATTCATCCTAACCAGTACTGCCATGTATCTAGCGCCAACAAAGTCGCGCAGGATTTCTTCTGGCACCTCGTCTGGGTGTATGCGCAGGGTCAACACATAGCCACTGTTGTCCTGCTTCATGGATACTTTTATTGCTTCAAACTGGCTGGTCTCCATCACAGCATCCAATCAGGCATAGATACTTCGTTACCTATCTTTGCTTTGACTACGCACCGCATAGCTGCTTCTAGCGGGGTGTAACCTGATTCCTTTATCGGCATAGACTTCTTCTCGTAATCCCACCACACAGCTTCCCAGATGTGACCTCTGACCGGGATAAGTTCTACGCAATGCTGCTCAATAATCGGGCCAGCATGCTGCCAGTACATAGATGGTTTGAACGATCTACCATCTACCAAGATATCCAAATCCCATACGGTTTTAGTAAACCCAACGTTTAGATCTAACGCCTTTGCTACGGCGTAATCTAAAAAGCTTTTCTCCAGGTCATGCGTAGCTATCTTCAAGTGTTCTTCTCCTTTAATGCTTGTTCTACTTCAAACACCAATTCACCTGCCCATTTGCGTACCAATGTATTAGTCTCCTCATCCGTCAGCCCAACCCATTTATCTCTAAATCGTGGCGCTTGGTAGCTACACTTTGGGCAGATGTACCACTGCCTATGTTCAGTGTTTGCTTTTATCCATTTAGCTATTGTTTCCTGTGTCTGGTCTTGCAACTCCGACTTATCCATTGTTCTTCTCCTTAAACTTCGCTATCAGTAACGCAGCAAATTCTTTGTCGTTGTTAGCTGCGCGGCGTAATAGTTTTATCTCTGCCGCTGTCAGTCCAATCCACTCTCGCTGTGTCGTACAGGCTTCGCCGCACTTGCTACAAACACTCATGAATTCTTACCAATTGCTCTATCAGTTACGATGGCTGTGCCTGACCACTTAGCGCTCCATGGCGCATGGAAGAACACACGCTTCTCAAGATTAGGATCATCGTTACCCCAAAAGAAATGCGACGGGGCGTCAGCTTTCACCTGTGCAATTACTGAATCCAATAGCTCAGGGTCTTTCTTTTCTGCTGCGTTCTTTAAAGCTATCTGGCATTTGATTGGTAGCATGTTGTTCTCCTAGCTTATGTCTTCAACTCTGATTACATATCTTCCATTGGTCGCTTTACGCCAACCGTGAATTTCTATTCTTATTCCCGCATCCCGCACCAGCCCCACCGTGTCTGACTCTTGTATCTTTTTTATCCTTGCTGATACGTTAGAGCCGCTTGTTACTTGCACCGCCAGCACTTCGTCCTTACGAATAGCTAGTACATCTGCCCA
>Ga0222712_10002456_pt1 | contig 21206 bp, 18 predicted proteins | sample C33_657DmetaG_FD_165043 | JGI IMG/M metagenome (GOLD analysis project Ga0222712, IMG submission 165043) | Estuarine water microbial communities from San Francisco Bay, California, United States - C33_657D | ecosystem: Environmental > Aquatic > Marine > Unclassified | place: USA: California... | reverse complement strand
CCAGGATGGATTTTTAAAAGACTCCCAGACATATGAAATCATTCGTCCGGAAGAAGTGGGTGCTGAAACATCAAAAATAGTATTGACCGCGAGGAGCGGAAGGTCCGCATTGGCCTACCGGTTCAAGAACCTGGGGCATGAATTCAACAGAAATGACATAGACATTCTATATGATCAGTTTTTACAGTTGGCCGATACGTTAAAAGAAGTCCATGACAACAATCTGCGTTCACTTGCCATTCAATACCTTGAGTCAAAAAACAAATAGTGGGAGTCAACAAACATATCGCAATCATACCAGGTGATGGAATCGGGCCGGAGGTGACCAACCAGGCCATTCGCAGCTTGGATGCGGTTGCCAAAAAATTTGGCCATCAATTCACATACAGTTTCGCTCTGATGGGGGCAGATGCCATTGATAAGACCGGTGATCCTTTGCCGCAAGAGACAATTGACATCTGCAAAGCGTCAGATGCCATATTGCTGGGGGCAGTCGGACATCCAAAATACGACATCGACCCTGCAGCAAAAGTAAGGCCTGAACAAGGTTTGCTCAGGATCAGGAAAGAGCTCGGACTTTTTGCAAACATCAGACCTGTTGCAACCTACCCATCACTTTATCATTTGTCTCCCGTAAAATCAAACCTTCTTGAGCATGTGGATATTGTCATCTACAGGGAATTGACAGGAGGAATTTACTTTGGAAAAAAGGAATTGAATGAGACAGGGACAGAGGCCTCAGACCTCTGCATTTACAACGTTTCCGAAATCAGAAGAATTGCTGCCCTTGCATTCGAACACGCGCTAAAAAGAAAAAGAAAACTGACATTGTTGGACAAATCAAATGTACTGGAAACCTCAAAACTCTGGCGCAAAACAGTCTCTGAAATGAGTGCCGGATATCCTGGCGTAGAACTGAATTGCATGTATGTAGACAATGCTGCCATGCAGCTGATCATCAACCCTGCACAATTTGATGTTATCCTTACAGAAAACATGTTCGGCGATATTTTGAGCGATGAGGCAAGCGTTTTGTCCGGATCCCTTGGCATGCTTCCATCTGCCTCGGTTGGGACAGGTACTGCCCTGTTTGAACCCATTCATGGGTCATACCCACAAGCCGCAGGAAAAGACATTGCCAATCCTGTGGGTGCCATCCTTTCTGTTGCCATGATGCTGGACCATCTTGGCATGCCGGAAGAAGCTGGCACCATAAGACATGCAGTAGAATGGACAACCCAGAACGGATTTGTAACAAAAGACATTGATCCGATGAACTTCTATTTCACCTCTACCATCGGTGAACTGGTCTGTGATTGTATCATGAACAAAACGGATGAAGCCATCCACAAGGCGAATATCGAAATCAGAAAATCAACCATCATTTAAACAAACAACCATACCATGAGCGAATTGAACAAATACAGCAAAACCATCACCCAAGATCCGACACAACCTGCAGCGCAGGCGATGTTCTATGGCATTGGCCTGACAGATGAAGATTTGGCGAAAGCACAGGTAGGTATCGCCAGCATGGGATACGATGGAAACACCTGTAACATGCACCTGAATGATCTTGCGGCTGTCGTGAAAAAATCAGTGTGGGAACAAGACCTTGTTGGATTGACGTTTCACACCATTGGTGTCAGTGATGGCATGTCGAATGGAACAGATGGCATGCGCTACTCTCTCGTGAGCCGGGATGTGATTGCTGACTCCATTGAAACCGTTTGTGGTGCACAATATTATGATGGGTTGATTACGGTTCCCGGCTGTGACAAAAACATGCCAGGATCCATCATGGCCATGGGCAGGCTGAACCGTCCTTCCATCATGGTTTACGGCGGAACGATTGCTCCAGGCCATTATAAAGGAGAAGACCTCAACATCGTGTCTGCATTTGAAGCATTGGGGAAAAAGATTGCAGGGCAATTGGATGAGACCGATTTCAAGGGTATCGTTATGCATTCCTGTCCTGGAGCCGGCGCCTGTGGCGGCATGTATACTGCAAATACGATGGCTTCAGCCATCGAAGCTTTGGGCATGAGTCTCCCCTATTCCTCTTCCAATCCTGCATTGAGTGAGGATAAAAAAAAGGAATGTGCTGAAGCAGGCAAGGCCATCAAGCGCTTGTTGGAAAAGGATATCAAGCCTTCAGACATCATGACCAAAAAGGCTTTTGAAAATGCATTGACCATCATCGTTACACTGGGCGGTTCAACAAATGCTGTGCTGCACATGATTGCCATGGCACACAGTGTTGGCCTTACCCTAACACAAGATGATGTTCAGGCAACAAGCGACAAAGTACCTGTGATTGCTGACTTCAAGCCGAGTGGTAAATACTTGATGGAAGACCTGCACAACATCGGAGGTGTACCACTTGTTATGAAGTATCTGTTGAGCAAAGGCATGATCCACGGGGATTGCATTACTGTCACCGGAAAAACCGTTGCTGAAAATCTTGCCGATGTCCCTGAAATTGAATTTGAAAAGCAACAGATCATTCGCCCCATTGAACATCCATTCAAGACATCTGGCCATCTTCAGATCCTTTACGGGAACATTGCTGAAGGCGGAAGCGTAGCTAAAATAAGCGGCAAGGAAGGAGAAAAGTTTGTTGGACCTGCACGTGTATTCAATGGGGAAAAGCAACTCATCGAAGGCATCAGCAGCGGTAAGGTCCAAAAGGGTGATGTTGTTGTGATCAGGTATGTTGGGCCAAGAGGTGCACCTGGTATGCCAGAAATGCTCAAACCCACTTCAGCCATCATTGGTGCAGGATTGGGCAAAGACGTTGCATTGATTACTGACGGCAGGTTCAGTGGAGGAACGCATGGCTTTGTTGTTGGACACATTACACCTGAAGCATTTGACGGAGGTACAATGGCATTGATTGAAGACGGAGACATCATTGAATTGGATGCAACATTGAATAAAATCAATGTCTTGGTGGAACAATCCATACTCGACGAAAGGAAAAAACTATGGAAACAACCACCTTTACCTGTCACCAAAGGAATACTATACAAATATGCAAAACAAGTGACTACTGCAGCAGAGGGCTGTATCACTGACAAATAAAAAGCGATATATGCAAACAGATACAATCAATGAACAAATAGTGGAAACGCCTGCGGCGATTGAAATTACCGGCGGAGATGCCGTAATGAAAGCCTTGGTCGCAGAGGGTGTCCAAACAATCTTTGGATATCCGGGTGGTGCCATCATGCCCATATACGATGCGCTGTACGATTACCGCGATCAATTGGAGCATATTCTGGTAAGGCATGAGCAAGGAGGAATCCATGCAGGACAAGGTTATGCCAGGACTTCCGGAAAGACGGGTGTAGTATTTGCTACCAGTGGTCCAGGAGCTACCAATCTTGTTACTGGATTGGCGGACGCAATGATTGACTCGACACCCCTGGTATGCATTACTGGACAGGTTTTTGCACACTTGCTGGGAACAGATGCATTTCAGGAGACAGATGTGATCAACATCACCACTCCCGTAACCAAGTGGAACTACCAGGTAACAGATGCCAATGAAATTCCTGAGGCATTGGCCAAGGCTTTTTACATTGCAAAAAGTGGAAGACCCGGACCCGTCCTGATAGACATCACCAAAAACGCACAGCTACAAAAATTCAGTTACACAGGCTATACTCCATGTACCCATATCCGCAGTTACAGACCCAAGCCTGTGGTGAGAAAAGAATTTACAACGGCTGCTGCTGAAATGATCAACAAGGCAGAACGTCCACTTGTCATTTTCGGACAAGGGGTAATCCTTGGCAATGCAGAAAATGAATTCAAGGCATTTATTGAAAAATCAGGCATGCCAGCTGCATGGACCATATTGGGATTGAGTGCTTTGCCCACCGACCATCCCTTGAACGTTGGCATGCTGGGCATGCACGGAAACTATGGCCCCAATGTACTTACAAATGAATGTGATGTTTTGATTGCCGTAGGAATGCGGTTTGACGACCGCGTTACAGGAAGACTGGACAGGTATGCAAAACAAGCGAAAGTGATTCACTTGGATATTGATCCTTCAGAGATTGATAAAAATGTAAAAGCAGATGTTCCTGTATGGGGTGATTGCAAAGAAACATTGCCCATGATCACTGCCCTACTGGAAAGAAAAGACCATGGAAAATGGGTCAACAAATTCAGTGTCTGCATGGACAAGGAAAAAGATGCAGTCATCAATGAGGAGTTGAAGCCTACTTCAGACATCCTGACCATGGGTGAGGTCATCGAACAACTCAATGTACTGACCAAGGGAAATGCTGTTATCGTTACCGATGTGGGACAGCACCAGATGGTGGCCTGCCGTTATGCAAAATTCAACCAGTCCAAAAGCAATGTAACATCAGGTGGGCTTGGCACAATGGGCTTTGCGCTGCCTGCGGCCATTGGCGCGAAATATGGTGCTCTAGACAGAACAGTGGTGGCGGTTATCGGTGATGGCGGTGTTCAGATGACGATACAGGAATTGGGCACCATCATGCAAAACAACATCAATGTTAAACTCCTGATCCTCAACAACCGGTTCCTTGGAATGGTGAGGCAGTGGCAGGATCTTTTCCATGAAAAACGGTACTCTTTCGTTGACATTGCCAGCCCTGATTATGTGACTGTAGCAAAGGGATACGGGATTGAAGGAAACTCCATTTCAGAAAGAAAAGACCTCATCAATTCCCTTGAGACCATGCTCAACCATGATGGGGCTTATCTGCTGGAAGTATTTGTGGGAAAGGAAAACAATGTATTTCCAATGGTACCACAAGGATGTGGCGTAAGTGAAATAAGACTTAAATAAATAACCATGAAACAGGAATATACACTTACCATTTATACGGAAAACCAGGTTGGACTGTTGAACAGAATTGCCATCATGTTTTCAAGAAGAAAGATTAACATTGAAAGCATGAATACATCACCTTCGGAAATCGAAGGCATTCACCGCTTCAACATCCTGATCAATGAAACCGAAGATGTTGTCAGAAAGATTGTTCGACAAATCGAAAAGCAGGTGGATGTTCTCAAGGCCTATTTCAACACCAACGAAACAATCATCTGGCAGGAGCTGGCGTTGTACAAGGTGCCGACGGATATCATTGCAGAAAAAGTTAAGGTTGAGCGGCTCTTGAGGACCTATGGAGCAAGGGTCGTTGCAATAAGATCCGATTATACGATTTTTGAAACCACGGGACAGAGAGAAGAAACAGACAATCTACTGAAAGTACTGGCCCAATATGGATTGATAGAATTCGTAAGAAGTGCAAGAATTGCCATCATCAAGGACAGCAAAGGTTTCCATGAAAAACTCAAGGAATTTGAGTTGGCAGAACCAACACAACACATCATCGACGAACCGATTTCAGCTGCAGAAGCCGCATCTCAAGTCGTCTAATTCTTTATACAATTTAAAACAACAAAACACAGGTTTATGGCAAAGTTAAATTTCGGTGGCACTGAAGAAAACGTGGTAACCCGCGAAGAATTCCCATTGTCCAAGGCACAAGAAGTATTGAAAGATGAAGTTGTTGCCGTGATTGGCTACGGCGTTCAGGGTCCGGGACAGGCATTGAACCAGAAGGAAAATGGCATCAATGTCATTGTTGGGCAACGCAAGAACTCAAAAACATGGGACAAGGCCATTGCCGATGGATTTGTGCCCGGTGAAACACTTTTTGAAATTGAAGAAGCACTTGAAAGAGGCACAATCATATGCTACCTGCTCAGCGATGCTGCCCAGATTGCAATGTGGCCTACCGTGAAAAAACATTTGACTCCAGGAAAGGCCCTGTACTTTTCTCATGGTTTCGGTATCACATATAACCACCAAACCGGCATCATTCCTCCAGCCGACGTTGATGTATTCCTGGTTGCACCCAAAGGGTCAGGAACTTCCCTCAGGAGAATGTTTCTTCAGGGCAGGGGCTTGAACTCCAGCTTTGCCATCTTCCAGGATGCGACAGGAAGGGCACATGAGCGTGTTGTAGCACTTGGCATTGCCATTGGAAGCGGCTACCTGTTCGAAACAGATTTCAGGAAAGAAGTTTACAGCGATCTTACCGGAGAAAGGGGAACCCTCATGGGAGCCATTCAGGGAATTTTTGCTGCACAGTACCAAGTACTGCGTGAAAGGGGCCACTCTCCTTCCGAAGCATTCAACGAAACGGTTGAGGAGCTGACACAATCACTGATGCCGCTGGTGGCTGAAAATGGCATGGATTGGATGTATGCCAACTGTTCAACCACAGCACAGAGGGGTGCGTTGGACTGGTGGAAGAAATTCAGGGATGCAACAGCGCCTGTATTCAATGAGCTGTATGACAGTGTAGCTGCAGGCAAAGAAAGCCAGCGCAGTATTGACAGCAACTCCCAGCCTGATTACCGTGAAAAACTTGAGCTTGAACTCAAGGAACTCAGGGAAAGTGAAATGTGGCAGGCCGGAAAAACGGTCAGAAGCCTCAGGCCTGAAAACCAGGGAAAATAAACAATCCTTAAAACAACCATACAAGGGGGAACATTTCAATGTTTCCCCTTTTTTATTGCGTTAATTTGAACCCGAAAGTGAATATGCTATAGTATATTTGCAAAAATATTTTCAGATGAACCTCCACGAATACCAAGCCAAGGAACTGTTGAAGAAATACAATGTACCGGTCCAGGAAGGCTTTGCCTGCAGCTCTGTTGAAGAGGCGGCAGCAGCATATGAGCAAATCAAAGAAAAAAGCGGTAGCCGATTTGCGGTGGTGAAAGCCCAGATCCATGCTGGTGGACGTGGCAAAGGGCAAGTCATAGAGACAGGCATCAATGGTGTGAAGGTGGGTAAAAGTCTTGAAGACATTCAGGAATTTGCACAAAAAATATTGGGCGGAACACTGGTCACCATTCAAACAGGCCCTTCAGGAAAACTGGTCAGCAAGATCCTTGTTGCGCAAGACATGTATTACGATGGCCCTTCGGAAAGAAAAGAATTTTATCTCTCCATTCTTTTGGACAGGGCAACTGGTCAGAATGTGATCATGTACAGCACAGAAGGTGGAATGAACATTGAGGATGTTGCACACGATACGCCTGAGAAAATCTTCAGGGAATCGGTTCACCCAGCAGGTGGACTTCTTCCCTTTCAAGCCAGAAAAATCGCTTTCAATTTGGGCGTCAGCGGTGATGCCTTCAAAAACATGGTCAAGTTTGTAACCAATTTGTACAATGCATACGTTGGATTAGACTGTTCCATGCTGGAGATCAATCCATTGTTCAAAGCCGCAGATGACAAGATCATTGCGGTGGACTGTAAAATGGGTATCGACGAAAATGCACTGGGCAGGCATGCAGATGTTGCCGCTTTGCGTGACCTCTCAGAAGAGGACCCCACTGAAGTAGAAGCGGGAAAATTCAACCTCAATTTTGTGAAACTGGACGGAAACGTTGGCTGTATGGTCAATGGTGCAGGCCTTGCGATGGCAACCATGGACATGATCAAACTCAGCGGCGGTGAGCCTGCCAACTTTTTGGATGTAGGGGGTACTGCCAATGCCCAAACTGTTGAAGCTGGTTTTAAGATCATCATGCAGGATCCAAACGTGAAAGCCATTCTCATCAACATCTTCGGTGGAATTGTGCGGTGCGACAGGGTTGCTTCCGGAGTAATTGAAGCCTACAAGAACCTGGGCAACATCAATATTCCTATTATTGTTCGCCTTCAGGGAACCAACGCAGTTGAGGCCAAAAAGCTGATCGACGAGAGTGGGTTGAAAGTGCAGAGTGCCATTCTGCTCAGCGAAGCGGCAGACTTGGTGAAGAAAGCAGTTGCCTGATCGTTTTCAGACCCTACATATTGCCCATTTTAATGGTGTTTTCATCATTCCCTTTGTTCCTCATGGGACAGCGGAAAAATGAGAATTTGAACTACCATATCAAGAGGGCAACTGCTCCCATAATCATAGATGGAGACATCGATGCAGCCTGGATGTTGACAGAAACAGCAGGAAATTTCAATATGGTATTGCCCATGGATACCAGCAAGGCATTGGTCAAAACAGAAGTCAGGATGAGTTTTGACAATGATCAGCTTTACCTCATTGCCATTTGCTACCGTAAACCGAACCAATCCTACATGGTGGAATCCTTAAAAAGAGATTTTGCTTTTGGGAAAAACGATAATTTCCTGCTTTTCATGGATCCCTTCGACGACCAGACCAACGGTTTCAGCTTTGGATCAAATGCCGCAGGAGCACAATGGGATGGTATCATGTATGACGGCGGTAAGGTGGACCTGAACTGGGACAACAAGTGGAGTTCAGCAGTAAAAAATTACAGCGATAAATGGATTTGGGAAGCTGCCATTCCTTTTAAAACCATTCGGTATAAAAATGGCATCAGGACTTGGGGCATCAACTTCAGCAGGCTGGACATCACCATGGCTGAAAAATCAAGTTGGGCGCCGGTTCCCAGACAATTTCCCACTGCAACCCTCGCCTATTCAGGACAGTTGGTCTGGGACGAAGCTCCTCCTGAAGCAGGAACAAATATTTCAGTCATTCCTTACCTGCTCAGCAGCGGAAGCAAGAATTACACCGCCAACACCAAGACCGCATTTAAAAAAGAAGTGGGCGTGGAAGCCAAAGTTGGCATCACCTCATCGCTAAACCTCGACCTCACCATCAACCCAGATTTCTCTCAGGTGGAAGTGGACCGCCAGGTCACAAATCTTGACCGGTTTGAATTGTTCTTCCCGGAAAGAAGACAATTCTTTCTCGAAAATGGGGACCAATTCTCCAACTTTGGCTACGCTTCCATCAGGCCTTTTTTCTCAAGAAGGATAGGATTGAATGCGCCCATCCAATTTGGTGCAAGACTCAGCGGAAAACTGAACAAGGATTGGAGGATGGGGCTCATGAACATGCAAACGGGTGAAAACACCATCAGCAAGACCGAGGCGCAGAACTATACTGTTTTTGCCTTGCAGAGAAGGGTGTTTGCAAGATCGAATATCGGCCTGTTGGTGGTCAACCGCGACCAGCTGCTTACGGGCAAAAAAGATCCTTCGCTGGTCACCAACCCTTTCAACCGCAACATTGGGATCGAATACAACCTGGCCTCCGCCAACAACCTTTGGACAGGTAAGGCTGTTTTGTTGAAATCATTTTCAAAGAATACCAGCAAGGAAGATTGGGTACACGCAGCAAACATCCAATACAGCAGCAAGAAATGGTTGTTCAGTTGGCAACAGGAGTATGTCGGCAAAAACTTTACGGCTGAAGTTGGGTATGTACCCAGGAAGGACTTTATCAAACTCACTCCGGGAATTACAAAAACCTTTTTCAGTAAAAATAAAAAACTTACAAGCCATTCGCTGAAACTAAGCAGTTACAATTACTATACTGACAAGCTTAGGCTCACTGACAATACCACCTTCATGGCCTATACCCTTGCGCTGAGAAACCAGGCAACGTTTACACAATGGGTGGCCTATGATTATGTGAAACTGCTTCAACCATTTGACCCCACCAACTTCAACAAGGACACCCTTGCCCGTGGTTCAAAGCACAGCTGGAATGCTACAGGAACAGAGTTTGTATCGAAGCCACAACAGCTTTTTACTTATGGTTTTTCAACACGATTTGGCGGGTATTATCAAAATGGTTCAAGAAGTTTTGTCAGCATTGAAATGGGATACCGGTTCCAGCCTTTTGTCAGCGCATCCGTCAATGCCAGTTATAACCACATATCCATTCAAAGCCCTTGGAACAAGACAACGTTCTGGCTTGTTGGGCCAAGGATTGATGTTACTTTCACCAATACCTTGTTTTTTACCACCTTCGTTCAGTACAACAATCAGCAAAAAAACATCAACCTGAACACCAGGTTCCAGTGGAGATACAGGCCGGCATCAGACCTATATATCGTATACACCGACAACTACTTTCCTGCACCTTTCAATGTAAAGAACAGGGCACTGGTTTTGAAATTCAACTATTGGTGGAACTTATAAGGGACGCCATGGTCAAGAACTGACCTGTACTACATCTTTTTGGCGTCCTCTAAAAACTGTGCAAGCCCGATATCAGTCAAGGGATGCTTCAACAATCCAAGTATGGAGCTCAATGGGCAAGTACAGATGTGTGCACCAGCCTCAGCAGCACGCACAATGTGCAGTGGATTTCTTATGGATGCAGCAAGAATTTCTGTTTCAAATCCCTGCACCATGAAAATATGGGCCAACTGCTCAATCAACTGAACACCATCCCAGCTGCTGTCATCGATACGACCCAGGAATGGTGACACATAGGATGCACCGGCCTTGGCAGCAAGAATGGCCTGGCCTGCTGAAAAGACCAATGTACAGTTGGTCCTGATGCCATTGTCGGTGAACCATTTGATGGCTTTGATACCATCCTTGATCATGGGAACTTTGACCACAATATTTGGATGAATGGCAGCCAGGGCCTTTCCTTCTGCAACCATGGATTCAAAATCCGTAGACAATACCTCCGCACTCACATCCCCATCCACCAATGCACATATGTCGGCATAGTGCTTGAGGATGTTCTCATTGCCCTTGATGCCTTCTTTGGCCATCAATGATGGATTGGTTGTGACACCATCCAGGATTCCAAGATCAGCAGCTTCCTTGATGTGAGAGAGGTTTGCGGTATCGACAAAAAATTTCATGTGTTGTATTTGAAACGGCAAGATAATGAAAGGATGCATCCAGTTGCCGAATGAAGCGTAAAAAAAATGGCAGGTTGATTACATCGCACCGCTCAACCACCTACCCTTGCTACCTTCCGGTCCTGGGGGAGTCAGCAGGAGCTGGTCGTGTAAGACCTGCCGGTGCAAATATACGACTTTTATCGAAGTGACCGATTGAATTGGCTGTTGAATTGCCTGATTCCAATCAGTTCGTCATAGCGTCCTCCGAGTGGTCTGAAATAAACCAAAATCATGTAGGCATTTTCGGTTTCCCACGCATCATTTTCTGTTGGAGTAGCGCTGATCTTTTCCTTTCCCTCGACCCTTTCCCTGATGGCATATTGGTAATCATAATACCCTTGCTTCAGGATCATGCTGGTTTCATATCGTCCTGTCTCAGGGTTATAAATCATTGTAGCGGAAGGGTCTTTCCCTTGATTGGACAACTCTCCTACGATGACCAAATCACCGTTTCTTAAAGCAAGCCCACCGGGTGGTATATAGGTAAAATGAACTTTGGCGTAATCAGCATTCCACATAGGGTTGATGTTCTCAATGGTTTCATTGATGGAGAGTCCGTTGATGTCCCTGTAAAAAAAATACTGCCGGGGCAATCTTGGCTGATCCTCTTTCACAAAAAGACTGAAACTGCTGTCTGTATTTTCCTGCCTTCTCACACGGTCGCCCAACAACCTGAAGCTCCTCAGGTTCAGCCATCGGAATTCCTTTCCTGCCGCCATGACCATTTCATTTTCATTGCTGTACTGGAGCATGTCTTGTTTGACGAAGGTTGGAGAAGTCAACACCAATTGGTTGTCCCAACGGTAGTTTTGCAGGATTTGAACCTTTACCTGTTGCTGAGGATATCGGATATCCAGGTTTTTGGTATCCAATTGCACTTGTAAACGATGATGGGTCATGTAATATTGCTGGCTAAAAGGTTGCAAAACCTGTGCAGCCATGCTGATGCTTTGGTTCACCACCAGAAAACGTTTTGTAAAAGCCAACTTGCTGGTATCTCCATTCAGAAAAACTTTCAGAAGGTAATTTCCGGATTTGGTGGGGATGCAATTTTTGTCTGGAAGATTTGCCTGGTAATGGGTATACCGTGTAAAGGAGATGGAAGAATTGCGGTAGGTTGAAATCCTTACCTGTGTATATCCTTTTACATAATCGAAATAACTCAGCTGAGCAGGCGTCCAGTCTGCATTGCACAATACAAAAGTGTAGAAGTAATTTTTAACCCCACCCGCCATGTCATCAAAGTGCAGCTCCAAAAGGTCTGGGGAATTGAGGTTGATGACTGGATAAGAAACAGGATCTCCGAATCTTGTCAGCTTGATGGTTTTGATGGAAGATTGAAACACCTTATCAGGCTGGCGTTGGGAAAAAGCCGGTACTCCAACAATTGAAATGAAAAGCAACATTAACAGTGCTTTCTTCATGGGGTTGATTGTTTGACAAATTTAATCAATAATTCATTTGTATTTTTACGGAAGAAGCAGAACCCTTGAATCTTCCATTTCGCATAGCAAAAAAACTCGTTTCAGGCAGAAAAAAGGCCTTTTCAACCTTTATCATGCGCATTTCAATCATGGCTACCACTGTCAGTGTTGCAGCAATGATTGTTGCCCTTTCCTTTATCAATGGTTTCCAGAAAATTGTTGCCGAAAAGGTTTTTGGCTTTTGGGGGCATATGCGCATACAGCACTACGAACCCATCCGGTCAACCATTGCAGAAGAGGTACCCATCAACAGGAATGATACAGTTGAGTTAAAAATGATGTCCCATCCCAACATTGCTGCAGCAAGTACTTTTGCCACAAGATCTGCCATACTGAATGCCAATGGTACCATTGAAGGGGTGATGATCAAGGGTGTGACAGCATCGTATCCGTTCAATAAACTCAACAGGTTTCTTGTGAGGGGTACTTGGCCATCCCTGAATGATTCCATCCAAAACAACCAGGTTGTATTGTCTGAATATACCGCCAATCAGCTGGGCATTGATACCGGTAAGAACTTGTTGATTTATTTTATTCAGGAAAATGGATCTTCGCCAAGAACCCGAAAACTGGTCGTATCAGGCATTTACAGGACGGGGATTGATGTGTACGATAAGGTCTATGCCATCGGTGACATACAAATGATTCAAAAGTTAAATGATTGGGACAAGTCTCAAATTGGGGGATATGAAGTGGACCTCAAAGATCCAGAAACCATGGATTCCACGGCAGCTGCGGTTTTCAACTTCATCCCAACGGGATGGAATGCCCTTACCTTGAAGGAAATATCACCTGAAATTTTTGACTGGCTGAACCTTCAAAATACCAACAAGTATATCTTGATCACAGTGATGGTTATCATCGCCATCATCAACCTGATTACCTGTCTGATCATCCTCTTGTTGGAAAGAACACCCATGATTGCACTGTTGAAATCAATTGGCGCAAGGGATGGCGTCATTCAAAGGATCTTCATCATGTATGGCACATGGATAGCGGGCATCGGCATTGTTTTGGGCTGTGTGATAGGCCTTTCGCTGTGTTACCTTCAACAATATGGTGGGTTGATCAAACTCAATGAGGAGGCCTATTATGTGCGCACTGCCCCGGTTGATGTGCATTTTGGACAGGTTGCAATGATCATGACTGGCACTTTTCTGATATCCATGCTGATCCTCATCCTCCCTTCCATGATCAGCAGAAAAATCAATCCGTCGAAGGCATTGCAATTCAAATGAGCGTACGTGTCATTGATGATAGAATGATGGATGTTGCGACACCAGCATTGAGCGATTCAGCCCTGCCCCTGCTGGGAATCGTTATTGCATGGGTAGCAAACGATCTTGCATCCGGAGATATCCCGTTCGACTCATTTCCCACCAGAAGCATGCAGGGAAAAATGAAATCGACTGTGTGAATGGATTGACCATCCAACACCGCGGCATATACTGGAAGTTGATGATGTGCGGCAAGAAATTCTTTCAAATCCGCATAAAAAACATTGACCCGTGGTAAGCTGCCCTTTGCAGACTGTACAACCTTGGGATTGTAGGCATCAACGGTATCAGAAGAACATACCAGGTTTTCAATTCCAAACCAGTCGCAGGACCTGATGATGGTACCCAGGTTTCCCGGATCCTGTATATGGTCAAGGACCACTGTTATGCCTTTTGGTACAAAAGCAGAAAGTTGAAGGGCAGGTATTTCAACCAAGGCAAGCAGGCCATCCGGTGATTTTAGTCCTGAAATTTTTTCCAACTCAAAATGCTCCACAGCCTGCACCCTGATTGCTTTGGGGAGGGATGAAGCGTGCTGCCCTAACCATTCATCAACAGCATAAAGTCTTTTGATGCCGGATGGATTTTCCGCTATGAGTTCTTCCACCATTTTCAACCCTTCCACTACATACAGCTGCTCCTTTTCCCTGAATTTTTTATGGGCTAAACTTTGAATATATTTGACTTCCGCTTTGGCGATCATTTTGTTCAATTTTAAATGCAATCCTGTTGTATAGATTACTCCTATATATTTTCACAGCCTTGGCTTTCCTTGCCATTGCGGGCACTGCATGTACGGTTGTAAGAAAATTTCCGCAAGACAGACCGTTTCATTTCGAAAATAACATAAATATTGAAGGAAATCTTTCAAGGGATGAAAAGGCCGAAATAAAATCCAAACTTTTTACCCAACTGGACGATAGTGCGCAAATCAGGGTTGCATCCAAAATACCTTGGCCTTCTTTCCCCTTTTTCATTCCTGTTTCGGTAATGGAATATCCGACCGCCTACAATGATGAATACTTGCGGCAATCGGCTTTCAATATGAAAAACCTGATGGGCAGTATCGGATTCCGAAGAAGCCAGGTTGAGTATGATACCAATATTGTCACCAAAAAGAAACAGCAAAGGGTCATTTCCAACTTTACTGTCCATACAGGACCCAGGTATACCATCGACACCCTGATGTATGCGTTCCAAGATTCAACCTTGCAGCGTATTGCGCATCAATCCTCCAACAGCTCCTTTCTCAAGAAGGGCAATGCATTTGATTATGCCTCCATCGACCAGGAGATCAGCAGGCTCACGGATATATTTCAAAACCAGGGGTATTTTAAAATTTCAAAGGAAGACATCATTGCAGAAGTTGACACCAATTACACAGAACTTTTTGATGCAACAATCGACCCTTTTGAATATGCAAGCAGGATGGCCAAAGCAGCATTGAAATCAAAACAACCCGGTGTAGAACTTTACTTGCGGTTGAGGGCAAACCGGGATAGTTCTCATTTCACGCCATACAGGATTGGAGAACTGGTGGTTTATACTGATCAAAAAACGGAAAACGGTGATTCTACCGACGCCAACATCACCAAGGATTCCAGCGGCATAACAATCCATTCATGGCACAATACATTCAACCATGCATTCATAAGGAAAAATATTCTAATGACGCCTGGAGCACTTTACAAAAGGGACGACTATAGCAAAACCCTGAACAATTTCAACAAGCTTGGGGCCTGGCAAAACATCAACATTAGCACTGATGCCGATGAACAAAAAAAAGAGATCAACCACGTATTGAAGCTTCAACCTGCAAAACGACAATTTTTCAGCATTGACCTTGAAGGAAGCAGCATCATCAATACCTCTCAGTTGATTCAGGTGGGCAGTGGACGCGTTGGTTTGGCCACCAATTTTACGTTGAGGAACAGGAACATCGGAAAGCGGGCCATTCAATTGGAAAACAACCTCAGAACAGGTATTGAATTCAACAACTTCAAGAAAATCCTTTCCGGAGAAATAACATTGACCAACCGCCTCACATTCCCCTGGCTTGTAGCCCCTGTCAGCAACAGGATCAAATCCTATTTCCAACAAGCGAAAACCGTTGCATCAGCAGACTATTCTTACATTGACAGGTTCCGGTTTTTCAAACTGAAAACCTTCAATACTTTTCTTGGATATGAATGGAAGCCTAACCCGCATACTTCGTGGCAGTTTCGGCCGATCAATTTTGAAAACACACGCTTCAGGGCAGACAGCCTGTTTCTGGAATCGATCAGAAATTTCCCCCTCCTGCTGTATACCTATAACAATGGCCTGATCATTGGGGCAAATGCCATGTTCAACAAGAACCTCACACCCAGCAGCAGCAAGAGAATCAATTTGTTGAAAATATTTGCAGAAGAAAGCGGACTTACGACCGGTGCTTTGTTGTACAACCAAACCAAGAAGGGCAAAATTTTGGAAGACCTTTACAGGTTCATTAAAATGGATGTTGAATTCAAGCACATTGTTACACACAAGAGCAGCAGCCTTCATTTGCGTGCGTTTGCGGGTGCAGGGTTGGCACTGACAACAGGCTCAAAAAAAGGGGAAGTAACCTTGCCGTTTTTCAAAAGCTTCATCGCAGGCGGGCCGAACAGCATGCGAGGTTGGGCCATCCGAAAACTGGGCATAGGATCCAATGTTTTTTACGATACAGTTGCCGCAGGAACGTTCAACGACAAATATGCAGATGTTCAATTGGAGGCGAACATTGAGTACCGGTTCAACCTCTTCCAGTTTTATGGATTTTGGATGCGGGGCGCAGCATTTACTGACATTGGGAACATCTGGTTCAGAAACGACCTCGACAACACATTGAAAAATGCAGGGTTCCGCCTAAACCGTTTGGGCAAGGATATTGCAGTTGCGAGTGGTTTGGGAGCAAGGGTTGATTTCAGTTATTTTCTCTTGCGCTTTGACCTCGGTTTCCCCATCAAAGACCCCAGGTACGGACCTGAGAACAAGGGAAATCCGAACATTGAAAGGTACTATTCCAACAGGTCTGGAGGTTGGTTTGCCAACCAAGTTTGGAACAAACCTGCATTTCAGTTTGCGATAGGCTACCCGTTTTAAAGCATGTCCATTACAATTTACCAGCAAACCTCAACTGCATTTTCTCCACCATCTTAAAGGTGGCAGGGCAATACTCAATGTTTTGTTTGTGGACATGAATATAATCCGTCATTTTTTTCTTTGCCAGGTGTGGAAACCCTGCACAGTCTTCCGGACGGATTTCATATATCGAACACATGTTGGTTTTGAGGTCAAGGAACTGGCATGGAGTCTTGGTATTCATCCAATCCCCTTTTTTATCCAAGTAAAGCCATTTTTCCCTGAATTCATCAGGTGTCTGGTTGAAGTGTGCCGCAATGCGCTCTGTATCCTTTTTGGTAAATGTAGGCGTCATCGACCTGCAACAATTTGAACAGGTAAGGCAATCCACCTCCTGCCAAACCTCCTTGTCCACTTCCTCTGCAACCTTGTCCAGCCTCCGTGGAGGATTCTTTTCGAGCCGCGAAAGAAAGAGTTTCATTTTGCGCTTGTTCTTGCTTACCTTGACTTTGAAAGACCGAAGATTGATAGGTTCCATGGTGTGCGATTGCTGATTGAATGTGTTTTACTGATTGCGAATTTAATGGAATTAAATATTCTTCTTCAATGTACCTAAAATAAAGAAACATGTGGGATGCGTTCAAAAAAGGTTTTGAAGTACACCTCCAGTTGGAAAAATCGCTTTCTTCCAATACGATTGAAGCATATTTGCATGACCTGGAAATGCTTACCCAATTCTTGCAACTGACAGGCATAAAAGCAAGCCCGGAAGACATCACCTTAAAAAATCTTCAGGATTACATCAAATGGATTGCAGAACTGGGCATGGGTGAGCGGTCTCAGGCAAGGATCATTTCAGGCATAAAGGCATTTTATAAGTATTGTGCACAAGAGGAAATCACCAAAAACGACCCGACTGCCTTGTTGTCTGCACCCAAGCTGAAAAAAACCTTGCCCGACACACTGACCTTTGAAGAGATTGAGTTGCTCATTGCACAGATTGACCAAAGCAAACAAGAGGGAGGAAGGAACAAGGCAATGCTCGAAACCCTTTACAGCTGTGGGTTACGGGTCAGTGAAATCATCAACATGAAAAGATCTCACCTCTATCTCGACATTGGTTTTGTCCGGGTGATTGGAAAGGGTGACAAGGAAAGACTGATACCCATAGGTACCGATGCGGCCAAATACATTCAAATTTACCTTCAGCAGATACGGGTACATGTGCCAGAAAAAAAAGGCTGTGAAGACATCCTATTTCTCAACAGGCGTGGTGGTAAACTCTCCAGGGTGATGGTATTTTATATCATCAAGGACCTTGCACTGAAAGCCAATATCCAGAAAAGCATTTCACCCCATACCTTCAGGCATTCGTTTGCAACACACCTCGTGGAAGGAGGTGCAGACCTGAGGGCTGTACAAGAAATGTTGGGGCATGAAAGCATCACCACTACAGAAATCTATACACACTTGGACAGGAACTTCCTGCGTGATACCCTGAACAGGTTCCATCCTGGATTCCATCCACAGAAAACACCTTAATTTTACCAAAAACCATTTGACATGAATGCAGCCCCCATTAGGCTATTGAGAAAAGTTGGCATTGCCGAAGGCGCATCCTTTCTGATACTGTTGCTGATCGCCATGCCCTTGAAATATTACTTCAAAATGCCCCTCGCGGTAAAATATACAGGATCCATTCACGGCTTGTTGTTTGTAGCATATGTTGGGTTGGCTTATTATGCAAGAGAAGTGTACAACTGGCCGTTCAAGCGATTTCTATTGGCTTTTGCTGCTGCCTGGCTGCCACTGGGAACCTTCTTCTTTGATGGGCGTTTGAAAATTGAAGAACAAAGAATTGCATCAGGCTTGCACTGAAAATTGCATAATTTCGCAAAAAACAAGCAATATGAAAAAAACATTCCTGGCCTTGCTTTCATTGGCATTTGTTATCCATACAAATGCGCAAAGCCTTAAAACTCCAGCACCATCTACTACGCAAAACGTAAAACAGGAATTTGGATTGGGTTCCATTGAGCTCTCCTACTCAAGGCCCAATGCCAAGGGAAGGACCATATTTGGAGACCTTGTTCCTTATGGTGCAGTATGGCGCACTGGCGCAAACAGTGCAACAACACTAAACTTCAGCGACGAAGTGATGATTGGCGGAAAGAAAATTGCAGCTGGAAAATATGGCCTGCTCACCATCCCCGGTGCTAGCGCGTGGACCATCATCATCACCAAGCAAACTGATGTCACTTCACCATCGGCATACAAGCCTGAAATGGATGTGGTCAGGGTATCTGCACCAGCCGTTGCCATGCCTTTTGCTACAGAAACTTTCATGATTCTTTTCGACAATGTCAAGAACAACGAAATTGAATTGAACATTGTTTGGGACAAGACCATGGTGAATCTTCCCATAAAAGCGGATATCGACGGCAAAATCATGGGGCAGATCGACAACCTCATGAACAAGGACAACAAGCCTTATTACAATGCAGCGATGTATTATATGGACAACAACAAGGACCTGAACCAGGCTGCAGCTTGGCTTGACAAGGCTACTGCCCAAACGCCCAGCGCCTATTGGGTTTGGTACCAAAAGGCAAGATGCCTGGCCCAACTGGGTAAGAAAGCGGATGCCATGGCGGCCTCAGCAAAATCCATGGAACTGGCGAAGGCTGGAAAAAATCCAGACTATGTAACCCTGAACGAAAAACTACAGTCAACCCTCAAGTAAGAGACTGCAACAATAAAAGCAACTCCCCTGGGCAATCGGGGGAGTTTTTTATTGGATGATGGCCTGCATATGGCTGAACCATACCTCATTCACCCGCTGATAATGGACAGGGTAAATGCCCTCTTGCTTTCCAACTTTGACCTGGGCAACTCCTTTTTCTGCTTGCAAAAATGAGATGATGCTGATGTCATGCGAGATATCAACCCCACCCTTGCCCTTGCATTTGTATACCGTCTCTTTTATGCTCCAAAACAGGGATGCATAGGCAATCCTGTCTGGCAATGAAAACGGACTGAGCAACGAAAATTCGTGCTCATTCAGAAACTTCCTTTCAACCTTAAGTACCCTTGGTGATATGTGTTCAATGTCAATGCCAACAGGGACTTCACTTGCTATGATGGCCGCCGCAAATCCAATGGTATGGGAAATGGAAAAATGGGTTGTTCCCGTCTCGATGATGGGTTTCCCAGCAGGGTTCAATGTTATTTGACTGAAAGGAAAACCAGGTTGCAGCACATCAAGAATCATCCTTGAAGCCAATTGCTGCAACCGCTTTCCAGGGTTGGAGGCATGAGACCTGTAATCAATTGCCTCCTCAAAAAAAACAACGGATTCGGATATTTCCCAAATCCCCAACAAAGCACGATCATGGGTTGAATTGAGCAACATTGGCATGACGCAAAGATAGGTTCTACCTGTTCACAGTTTGTTGAAAAAATATCTTTCTAAGCTTGGTCCCAATGACGAATTTCGAAGACAGAAAACCAGCATGCAATGATCCTCTCCGACAAACGAATTTTAGAAGAAATGGACAAGGGAACCATCAGGATTGTGCCCTTCGTGAAATCCTGTCTGGGCAGCAATTCGTACGATGTGCACCTTGGAAAATGTCTTGCCACCTACAAAAATCATGTGCTTGACGCAAAGGCACACAATGAAATCGAGTATTTTGACATACCGGATGATGGGTTTGTACTGTATCCCCATGTCTTTTACTTGGGGGTAACACAAGAGTACACCGAAACACATGAGCATGTTCCTTTTCTCGAAGGCAAATCCTCTACAGGCCGCTTGGGTATTGACATTCACGCCACCGCAGGAAAGGGTGATGTCGGATTTTGCGGCAACTGGACCCTGGAAATTTCTGTTAAGCAGCCCGTGAAGGTTTACCATGGAATGCCAATCGGCCAATTGATTTATTTTCCAGTTGAGGGCGAAATTGAAGTTAAATACAACCAGAAATCAAATGCCAAGTACAGCGGACAGCCAGACCGTCCGATTGAAAGCATGATGTGGAAAAACAAGTTTTAAATCCCTGGCAAGCAATTAAAGTTATTGGAACACAATAAACTGCATACGCTGCTCTTTGTCAACCATTATCGCAACCGGTATATTCCTTTTGCGTTTCTTTCAATGGCCATTTTTCATTTGCCGCTTTTCCTGAACAAAAAACTCCGTTTCTACAAGTTGATGGGGTCAGGGAAAAACGGAACTTTTGACATTTGGCCAGATTTCAACCAATGGGCAGTGATGTTTTTTTTTGATGCAAGTGCATTTCCGGAAAAGGAAACTGGCCTTCTATCCAGGATGCTGGCTGGAAAATTCATCATGGGATGGTGGGCATTCTTCAAAGTCAAAACCCAGGTTTTCCTTTTGGAACCCTATGCCGGACATGGCAGCTGGGACGGACAACGCTTTGTTGATCCAAAAGAAAAGAATCCTGATCCGGAGGGTAAAATTGCAGTACTTACCCGTGCAAGCATTCGGCTAAGCAAGTTGAGTCAATTTTGGAAGGCAGTACCCGCCACTGCTGAAAAGTTAGAGGAAAACAAGGGGTTCATCTATTCTATTGGCATTGGA
>Ga0222712_10002455_pt1 | contig 21206 bp, 31 predicted proteins | sample C33_657DmetaG_FD_165043 | JGI IMG/M metagenome (GOLD analysis project Ga0222712, IMG submission 165043) | Estuarine water microbial communities from San Francisco Bay, California, United States - C33_657D | ecosystem: Environmental > Aquatic > Marine > Unclassified | place: USA: California... | reverse complement strand
TCGAATTTAATCGTCTTATCAACGACCGTTGCTTCCTCTTCTTCGCCAGCTTGTTCAGCAGACAAAGTCAATTCGGCTTCTTCGACAGAGGCATCCTCTACCTCTTCTAGTTGTACTTCTACAACTGGTTCTACAACTACTTCCTCAACAGCCGCCACTGGCTCTTCAGAGAGTTCTACGTTTTGCTCTTCAGCTACCTCTACGGCAGGCTCTACAGCGGGCTCTTCATTGGCCTCAACTACTTCGTTGAACTGCTCTTGCGACTCAGCCCAAAGTTCCATTAAGGTTGCGATTGTTTCGTTTTGCTTGTTAATGCTAGCCTCTAGGTTTGAGAGACGCTCACCAAGCTCAACAGCGAATTTGAAATCCATATTACTTTCGAATTTTTGTTCTACCATATCAAAATTTTTAACCTCAATAGAAAAACCATTAAGGCCGCTAGCTTTAATCTCATCACGAATTGCTTGTGACTTGACGTATGCTTTAGCAAATACAGTTCCGACTGGTAAATCGAAACCGTACATTTTACTCTTGTCTTCTTCAGACTCCTTCATCCATATCTCCAACATATAAACCTCATCGGTCTCATACTGGTGCTGGATGTTAAAAGAGTTGTGAAGACCTTTCTCTGCGTAACTACGCATCATCTTTTCAATTGTATCGACAGAGAACTGGACATAATAGCCTCCTGTCTCTGCACTGCGAAAGATTGGTTTGTTTGGAACAATAACAGGCCCAACAACAATACCCTTTTCTTCATCCACAAAGAACATATCTTTTTTCTCCTCAGAGAAGTAGATAAAGTTTTCTTGGATTGCAGGGTTTGTAACCAACGAAATACGGTACATACCACTCTCTTCATTGTCTTTCATAACAATGTCGTAAATGGGTAACTTTTCGTTAATCTTTTTCATACTTCGTTAATATACAATTTTAGTTTAGGTCAACCATCTTAAGGAACTCCTCAAGAGTAATCTCCACCCCTTCAGCGATTAAGTTCTGATACTCTTTCTTTGCCGTCTTCATACGGTTCTTTAGGTCTTCAATTGAGCGTACAATGCTCGCGATGCCCTCTACCATCTCCTTATCTTCCTGACTGTAGAAACGACCGTTACGAATGGACTCTGCCTTTCTGATAGCCCAGTTTACGCCACTAGTGCCCCCCCATATAAGCCAAGCAACATAGCCCCTGTCTTTCCAAGGTGTGGATGCGAACTTAGGGTCTACGGCGCTGTTCTGACGATGGCGATTAAATGCTGCCATACGAGCAATTGTAGAATACGAAAGAGACTCACGGCTTGCCAGTTGATTAGCGCGTGTCCAACCAATAGAGGTTCCTCCTTTTACTTCATCGCCGTACTTCTCACGCCAAGCCAAAGCTCTTTTTGCGTTGTTTGAAGCCGCTACCGGGTAATCGTTATAAGTCTTTGCCATCTGATTAATCTACAAAAATCACCTCAAATTTGCCGTACACATATCCATCATAGATTTTAGCATCGGTTAATGAGTTTACAATAAAGTTTTCATCCGTTTTGTTAAATGTAAACTTCTTCTTATAAAGCGCTCCGCTTTGGAACATAGTATCTGGTATTGCAGCATAAAAGGACATCTTGCTCTTTTCGTTTGCTGCAAAGCGCTCTGTGCTAACTAAGTAGTTGTAGGCTGCTGTTGTCGTTCCATTCGCAAGGGCGAATCGTAAATCTATTTGATTGCCAGATAGTGAGTTAACGGGATATCCTTGGAGTAAGTAAGTCCCCATACTCTTGTATAGAATCTGTCGAATCCTTTGCCCGTAATTATTATACTCACGGAATACGGGATACCTTAACGTAGTGCCGAAGTTAGGCTCCCTTAAATAAAATATCCTAAGTCCAACACTGTCGTAGTCGGGTATTTCATTTTTTATATTGCCAACTTCTTGAATGGCAACAAGTCCATCACTTATTAGTATCGGGTCGTTAAAGAATTCAGGACCACACACAGACTTATCTATTGAGTTAATCAAGGATGTCTTAAACTCCAAAGACTTTTCTCCAGAACCATTTGCTTTCCAAACACCATCAAAGCTACCAACTGCAAGTCCAGCATCTGTCTTGTCGTATATACCATTTTTAGCCTCGTTTAAAAGCTTTAATGTCTTTGGAGGAACTACTCCAGACTCTACCTCAAATGGTTTTAGCGTATCGAGATACCCATCCATTGCAGCCGTTGTGAGTCTTATGTCTTTTAGGTTGTCAAGAATTATATTATCGCTTGTGTGGTCATAGATTAGACTAAGCCCAAAGCGTTTCATAATGTCTATCATAATGTCATAGACACCATAAGACTTATTGTTGGACAATGATTCTTTGAATTGAAAGTTGTCATTTGGAACTGTTGCAGGAACACTTCCAATATTATCAATCTTAATTCCAAGAACAGACCAGTCGTATCCGAAAGTTCTTTGCTTTACAATATCAAGTTGAGTTATCCCCCTATTTGTTTTTAAATTAAACAGGTATGCTTCATCATCCTGATTAAATCCGTGGCTTGCGGTATTACAAAAAAGCGTACCCTCCATATATACTCCAATGGCGTAAGAGTAAGTGCTTCCTCCGTTTATTTCGTATGGAATCGTGTTGTCAATTTTTGCCGTAAACGTATTAAATACAAATGTGCTTGCGTTGTCTGACGCAATAGAAAACGGCATAAAATCAATAGGGTTCGAGTTAAGCGCTACAGATGAAACGGAAAGAGTTATTTGGGCTCCGTTAACATCAACCATAGGGATTATGTATTTTGGTTGACTTGCCGTAGTATACGATTCATAGATTAGAACGTATGGCCTAAAATTGGCCTGAGAGCTTAAAACCACACCCTCAATAAACTCTGGTATGATTTGACCATCGTACTCCCCATCTAAAGAAAAAATGCAGGTTCTGAGGTTAGCTATTGTTACCGTTCCAGAGTTAAATGAGATTTTTGCATTAAACGAAGAACCGTAAGATACATATCCTACATTCTCATCACCCCAATCAGTAACTCCGGAAGACTTTCTTACTTGGTCCCCATACTCTCTTGAAATTAAAGATTCACCAACAGCGTAGTTGGTTGGGCCAAAGGGTTCGTATGTTTCTTTTTCAGTAAGCTTATAGTTTTGATTTGGAATCGTGGTCCATTGATTGTTGTTTACCTCTACCTCAATCGCAATATCTTGGTCTGTGTTTACTTGAACATTGTACGGAAATGGGAACAGGAAACTTTCTCGCTTGCTTGCCGGGGTTGCGGATAGATACGTTGGATAAAGTATATAGAGATTCCTTGGGTCCCAAGAACCCGTACCAGAAATAAACTTAGAGGTGTATGTTAGGCCAGTTGCGTTAAATACCCTGTCAATAAAGTCAATGACTCTAAGTGCTGGCATAAGACCAAACTTCTTGCCACTAGTGCCCCACGAAGTAAATTGACGTGATTCATATCCTGTTGTTTTTTGAATGTTGTCGAAATCAATAAATGGTATCTCGATGTCTCTTTGGTCGTAGCCTTGGTTGTTGGATAAGTATGTCGATAAAGTCCTTACCTGAGTAGAAAAAGCATCATTGTATATATCTTCAATATTCAGATCCCTAAGCGCCTTAGAGAACTCAGAAACTTTATCCTTTAGCTCAAGGCTGAATATAGGCTCAAGAGAGTTTATCACCACAGACTGAATCCTAGACCTTCCAGATGATATAATGTCATCACCTTTATATACCTGATAATTATACTCTGTTAATGGAATACCACCATAACCGTTGACATCATTGTAGCCCAATACGGTTTTGTTTTTGTCGGTGTATGGAACCTCAGCGTTAAAGCTAAATGGTATTTTTATGGAATCTATGTTTGTGGTGTCATAGTAATCCACGCCAATAGCAATTTCTTGATTGGGAAATAAATCAAGGAACTGATTGTTTACTCTTAGTCTGTAGCTCATACCTATAAATTACAGCTTGCTTGACGCTAGGTTAAAACTAACTGTACTTTTGAATTTGTTATTAAACACCTCAAAGGTAGCGTCATTAATGCTCACCTTGTATGCTTTGGGGCTTCCGTTGGTGCAGTTGTCTATCAAGAAGATGGTGTCTGCCATCAGCGCATCTTTGCTGCTCCAAAAGTTTCTCCTTAGGTTGTCCAAAATAACAGTATGAGATATCTTTTTTGAATACGCAATCATAAGGTCAGAGTAGTGTGACTTTTCCGTCTGGCTGCTTACCTTAAAAGTGTTTGCAAAATTAGCTGTCAAATCAGAATACAGGTCCGAACTGTATATCTGTACCATATAAGACTCTCCGGAATTTTTAGCAAACGCATAAAAGTTCTTGTCAATTGTACCACCTATTGATACAGGGTAGTCTCCAATCATAGGAGCCATAGTAGAGCCAGTAACATAAAAAACACCAAAGTCTGTTAGGTCTGCTGTGTTGAAGATTATCGCTACATCACCAGCCGTAGGAGTAAACTCCACAGGCTCTCCGGCCTCATAGGTTATAGACGCTACGCCATTTGTTTCAGCATAGTCTAGCAAAGCGCCATTTTCACCCGCTTGAGTAGGAGCGCCGAATGGAGCACCGTTGTCATATAATATATCTATAGCCATTATAATTGAGAGTTACGTTCTTGAATTCTACGAGCGTTTTCGTCAGTTCGAAGGTCGTTTGAAGCAACGAAGGCACGAACCGGTTTATCTAATTTACCAACCATTGAAATGTTTGATGAAGCAATGGCCTCTAACAACTCAATTTGACGTGTGACCGCTTGCGCTGGGTCTTTAACAATACCCCCAGTGGCAAACTTATAATTAGAATTTCCCTTTCCATTAATCTGGTCAAGCAGTGATTTGTACTTCTGTGTTGATTTTTTGTTGACAATGTATTCGCCACCCTCCATCTCATAGCCACCTTGACCACGAACAGAAAAAGGAACACCGCCTTCAGCGTGTGATGGGCCATTTACAATACCACCTTCAGCAAAGCGAGTAGGCACAAACTGCCTAGTATTAATTGCCCTTAATTCGGTTATATATCCAGCCGTTGCAAATCCAGCAGTAATAGAACTTTTGATTGCGAGTGCAACGGGGTTTGCCTCACCACCTTTAATTAATTCCGGTACGATTGAACCCAACGCAGACAAATAGTCAAGAAGTGCAGATTGACGCTCACGTTTCTGTTCCGCATCAAAAATCTGTTTTTCAATTCTGTTTATAGATTGAGCTTCTTTCTTTCTGTTTTTCTCTACCTGTGCTCGGTATTCCGTTTCAGATATTAATTGATTTTCAAGTCGAGCCTTAAGGATATCATCTTCAACGTCTGCCTGATTTTGAATCAGCTGTTTCTGAGCCTCAAGTCTGTTTCTAGTGTTCTCAAGAGCTATCTCATTGAATCGGTCAATAGCTTCAATGGAGGTATCAAGAGCTTGATTAAGTGAGTCAACTAGGATTTCTTTCCAAAAGCCTCCCCAGTCGAAATCTGGTTTTGCGCCTTCCTTCTTTACTTTGGCAATTAGCTGTTGAATTACATCAAAAGCTATTTTTCCTGACTCTGTACTTGTGTCAAGTCCATCAGCAAGTGTTTGAAGTTCTTTAGACAAGCTATCAGTTATTCCATCAAGGGCATCAAAATATTCCTTTGTTTTACCGGCGTTTTCTCCAAACTTATCATTTAAATCTTGTACTTCCCTTTTATAGGTGTCAAGAATACCCCTTGATTTATCTATAGCAATGTTTGCCTCATCAAGAAACGTTGTTGTAAATTGTCCAGACAAATCACCCAGAATCTTTTTAACATCATCAATAGATTCATATAAATCATCAACAAGGTTTGGGAACTCCTTACCAAACTCACTTACCGCTTTACTTGCGTCATCATACAGAGGCCCAAGTTTTGTTATTTGCTCATCAATTGAATCGGTAGCCTTTTTATTTGCATCGGCAATTCTCTGGGCAAGGTCATTTTCAATTTCAGCCCTTTTCTCAACACTAATACTTTGGTCTTGAAGAATAAGCTCGGTCCTTTCCTTTGCTAGCTTTATTTCAGCATCGCGCTGCTCTTTGATTAGCTTAAGCTCTTCCTTGATATTATCCCTACGGTCTTTTATTGCGTCAACATCGGCCTTCGCCTTGTCCTCACGGGCCTTTTTTTCTTCCTCGCGCCTTTTTTTATCCGCAGCTGCCTGCTCATCACTTATGTCTCCAAATTCAGATATGGATTGAATAACCTTTTCGTAGCCACTGATTTTTCCAGTAAGGTTTAAAACCTCTTCTTTGTCTGCAAATATCCCTTTTTCGGTTTCTTTGTTCAGGATTTCCTGAGCCTTGACTAACTTATCCCTAATTTCAAGTTCTAGCTTTTGAGATGCTAGGCCAGCAGCCGCTGGGTCTCTCGCCTCAATTCTTTTAATAGTATTTATACGGTCTTCAAATTCTTCAAGTATTGCATTCCTCGCCGATTCAATCTTTGCAGCCTTTTGAGTTTCCGTAGCCTGGTCACCGATAATTTCTTGAAATCCACGGAAGGCTATGAATTTATCCTGAAGCTCATCAATGCTTATTCCAGTTTGGTTTAGGGCAGTTGTAATTGCTTTTGAATCATCACCTAGGCCTATAAAGTTTTTTAAGTACCTGTCAAATGCAGGTCCACCTTTTTTAGTAGCCTGAAAGAGTATGTCTTGAGACTTAGCAAGACCAAAATTAGCGTCTTGTAGCTTTTGAAAAAGAACAACCAACGGGTCGGAAGGGGCGCTTTTTCTCAATATCTCAAAACTCGTTTCAAGGACTGCAAACGAATCAATCGTTCCCTTTGATAGCTTTTCTAATTCTTCTCTTGCTATTTTAGCACCCTTGTTGCTTGATAGTGTTTCATCTATGAGTTTATACCCCCTGACAAGTTTTTCAGCCTGTGGGAAAACAAATCCAATTGCTTCGGTAAAAAGCTCGGAGCTGGTTAGTGCGGCACCTATTGATATTTTTAAATCCTCATAAGAACTTTTCAATATATCTATAGTCCCGGCGGTTGTTGACATCTGAGCAGCAGAGGCCTTTAACGAGGCAGTCAGACGAGTTGACTCATCCGCAGCTTCTTTAAAGGCATCTAAATTTCTGAGAATTGTTATCAACTGCGCCGCAGCTGTTTTTCCAACAAGCTCATTTGCTTCCGAAAGACTGATATTTTGTTTTGCTAGATTTTCAAGTGTTACGGCAAGGTCCTCTCCGGGTTTTTTAATATCAATGAAGATTTTACGAAGGCCAGTACCAATCCTTGAAGCGGTAAATCCGTTGTCTGATAAAACCTGAAGAAACGATGCCGTTTCACTTAATGATAAACCAACTTGGTCCGCAAGTGGACCAACGTATTGCATTGCGGTAGTAAAACTACTAAGCGATAATGCCGATTCATTAATTGCGGAAACTAGTATTTGAGCCGTAGCTGCGGTTTCTGCCGAAGAAAGGCCAAATTGATTATTTACCTTAAATACAGCCTCACCAACCTCAGACAAGCTTGCCCCAATCGCTTGGGCTGCCGTTGCAATTGGAAGAATAAGGTTTGGAATTTCACTGGATGAAGCGCCAAGTTTAGCCAACTCTATCGCCAAAGAAGCAACCTCATCAGAGGTAAATCTAGTTTGAATTGCAGTCTCTCTGATTGCTGAAGTCATAGCAATAGTCTGTTCCGAAGTGGAGCCCGTTACGGCCCTAAGTTTGCCAATAGAATCTTCAAACTTAATAAATGCTGTTATTGACCCTATCGTGACATCTTTTACCGCATTGGTGACAAGAGAGAGGGCTTGGTATACACCGACAAACTTTAAAACACTTCCTATTGCCCTACCTATTGATTGACCGGAGAATGTTGACTTCAGACCATCGCCGAATCCCTTTGTGGATGTGGTTGCCTTTTCTTCAGCTACGCGAGTCTTATTTACCGCCGTGGTAAGTTTTTCGTGGATTGCTGCCGCTCTAGTTAGGTTTCCACTTGTAATCTTTCTCTGTTCGTCAGTTACATTGAGCTGCTTACCATAGCGAGCCGTAGCGTTTGAAACGCTTACAACCCTCTTGCTCAAAGAATCAATATTCTTGCTAAGCAGTTCGTTAATCTCAGCAAAGGTTTTTCCCTCCGACTTAAGCTTGGCGTACTGCCCAAGTATTTTTTGAAGATTTATACTAAGAAGTGTTATCTTCTTATTTACATCTTCGAATGATTGCTCTTTAGCCATTGTAACCTTTTATATTTGGTTGTTACTTATTGAAATATACTAATTACTTTGTTGATTGACTCAACGCCTAGGTCCTGTAGCCACAATCCGTTAAACTCTTCTAGTCCTGATAAAATCGCAAATTCAGCACGGAGGTTAATCGCTGGGTTTACCAAGAATGGACTTCTGTTCTTTAGTATTTGTTTTTTGTTGATGGAGCGGGCGATGACAAACGCCAAACTAGCGCGCGCCTTTTTATTGGATAGTGGGTAAAGATATGTTTTGCCTCTTCCGTTACCTTTTTTATAGTTTGCCCCGTTCTCATTGCTCCACGTTCCGTTCTTCACCTTTGCGAATATCCAGCTCTCAATAGCCCTAGCGCTTACGTTTGTATTTTTATCTTTTACTGCGCCTAGTGTTTTTTCCACTCGCGCCGCGTAGTCTGGTTCCGATACTCTGTTTACAAACCTAACAACAACATTTTCTATAATGTCAATGTCTTTGTTAATCTTATAAGAAATACTAAGGTTCTTGGCTAAGTCCCTTCTTAGGATTGACTGAGACAATGTGCCAGTGTATACTTGATTGTTTTTTTGCAATATGTCAACCATCGCCTCATTAAGTCCAGAAGACCTTAATTTGCGAATGAGTATTGCCCTTAGCTGACCGCCTTGCCTTCTGGCGCTCATTATTTGATAAAGTTGAAGGTAGTCGACTCGTATGTTACTGGGTCAATAGTTTTGACGTATTTGTTTCCTGTTGCGTCTTGCTGCCAAATCCTTACCGAAAGGGTTCCGCTTGTCGCGAAGTATTGGTCAATGTCTTGATTTATTACCACTGTTGTACTTCCAGATACTGGTGTCTCAATGATATGAACCTCATCATTTGTGCTCGAAATCTCAACTAATAAGTCAAAGCCAATGGTTGTATTTATAATGCTTGCTGAAAAGTTGCCAGACGGCTGCGCTTGCATCGCATATATAATTCCTGCGTTAGCAACGTAAAAAGTTCCAATGGCCCCAGTCTCGGTTTCAAAGAACAAGCTCTGCTGATTCTGAACGTAGGTGGAGTTTAGCGAGTAGTCTGTGCAGGCAATGTTTTTGTCAAAGTCAACTGAGAATGTGCAAATAGCTGCCGTTAGGTTATAATCTCCACTTGGAGATTGAGCCATATTGATTTCATCAAACTCCACATCGTTGTCAAGGCTCAAGATGAAGTCCTGAACCTGACCAACAACAAAAATGTTTTCCTGAGTGGATATTACCAAAGAGTCTTGGTCATCAGACAGACACTTGTCAACTACAAACAGAGCGAATGTTACGGTGTTTGTGTTGTTCCTGTGTGAGATGTTGCTTGACTCTATTGAGATAAAAAGAGACCTTGCTTCAACATTTATAGTATCGACCTCTTCAATGGAGCCGATAATATTGAATTTGTCAATCATCCGATGCCCCTCGACAAAGCCCTTGATTTGCTTATAAAAATCGAAAAGAGTGGTCATTAATGCTTTTGTTAATTTACAAATTATCGCCTACGGGCCTCTTCTGCTCTGCGCTGCTCTTCTTGCCTTCTTGCGAGTTGAACCCTGTAAGCCATCTCGACTAGAACATCAGACATCTTCATATCATAAACAAATTCAAACTTGGTTAGGTCTTCGTTTGCGAGTGAGCGAACAATGGAATACCAAAACCAACGCTCGTTAAATGTATCCGGCTCTTCATCCTCTTCTTCTTCTTCACCCTCTACTGGTTCAATCTTGTTGTATATGACACCATCAAATTTAGTGAATAGGACATAGTCTCTGTTTTTCATCATACTTAATATGATGTGTGAAACGGCTAGTGCATCCTCATCGAATATCAAAGAAATTAAATACTCTTCTTTCTCTTGGTCGGTGTTGTCAAAGTCGAGCTCATCTTTCGGCCTTATTACTATGCTCGCTATTCTCGCCTCATCGAAGTCAGCCTTGATTGCGTACTCCAATAAAATAAATTGCGTTAGAGACATCTTCGTGATGTCAGTGTACACCTTATACCGTTCGGCTATAGAAGATGCGTCTATGGACCTAAAACGGCTATCCTCGAAGGCTTCTGATGCTCGTATTACATCTATCTTTTCAACTGCAGATATTTCCTGTAGAAATTTCTCTAGTTCATCCCTCTTTACGGCTGCCGCCATTTTTAACTTTAGTCCGAATTTCATAAAAACATTGTTACACCACCATCTTGTTCTTTGAACGCACACCACGCCCCAATAGCCAAAGACATCACCATATCATCGTGCTTTCCCATAGAGTTCGAGAACTGCATATTCCCGGTAATTGGGTTTCTCTTGCTCTTGAAGTCATAAAGCTCCTTTATCAGGTCAAGGTTGTCTGGGATGGTAATCTTCTTGTCCTCAAACAGCTTTATAAGATTTTTTATAATCTCTGGCTTGGTCTGCCCTGTGGTGTGAAACGGCAGCATCTTGTACATCCTGTCGTCATCGGTTATCTCATCAAACAGCAGGTCGTTGTTGTTGACCTCAAAGTAGCAGGCCATCAGATGCTCATCGTGCTTCAGATAGAAGTCCTTGATGCGATTCTTGAACGCACTAGCATCCATAGCAAGTTCGCGGTACTGGAACCTGTCAATGTCAATAATGTCATAATCTTGATTTAGAGCAGTGAGAACGGTGTAGTCATAGGCAACACCTATGTCCATCCCCATATATACTCGTTCGGTTGTGTTTGGCGCAGCCTGCCGTACAGCATCCTCGATGTTGTGGAACAGAGCGTCTCCACTCACAGGCTTACACAGAAACTCTTGGTCGAACTGAGCCTTTGTCATACTCTGCTTGATACCGAGCACAGTCTTGTCGACACCCTCATCGTTTAGGTCTAGGTATGTCCTCTTTATGGACTTTATCTGCTCCCAGTTGGATTTCTCCATCCCCTGCACATATTTGTCCCAATACCAGTTTTTGCCATTGAAGGTCGAGCACATAACAACCCTACCGCTTGTCCGGGTAACCATAGGCAGCAGGACCTCGTTTATGAAGTCCTCGCTTATGAAAGCAGCCTCATCGATGTATATGAAGTCAAGAGTTGCACCACGAAGGTTGTCCCCTGAATCGGCAGAGCGGAACTTGATAAAGCTGCCGTTGTGGAAAAACATCTCATTGTTCTTCCTGTCGAACCGCTTTACAATCTGCATAAACAAATCTTGGTGGTTTATAAACGCCGCCTCGATGTCTTTCATCACCTTGTTCGCTTGGTCCTGAATAGGGCTGACCCAGAACATACGCTGTCGAGGATTATTGAGCCCACGCATAACAGCATCGTTCATCATCATAAAAGTCTTGCCCGTTTGCCGACCAGCAACAACAAGAGAGATGAAAGGCTTGTCCTTATGTATTAGGTCAAGGAAGTCCCTCTGGGGGGCCGAGGGGTTGTAAAGATTAATCTTCATCCTCGTAGCCTATGTCGATGTACCCACTAAGGTCTTGGTTCGATTGGGTGAGGTCTATGGTTGCCTTAACATCAATCTTAGTCTGCTGCACCTTCACAGGGGCCTTGAAGCCCTGCATATCGTTAATCATCTTCATAGCCTCCATCGCCATCTTGACATCACCAGTGCTCATAGCCTCATCGCGTATCTTGACAAGAAGCTCTAGGTTCATACCCTTGGTTGCCTCTACCTTCTCCTCGGTTTTGTTTATGGCGCTTCGCAAGGCCAAATAAAAAGCAGTACCATAGTTGTTCCTATCCCTGTAGTAGCTCGTATAGTTTAGCTCCTTCGCAATACTACCCTGATGCTCGAACCCCTCCTCGCGCACCCTCTCGATGAACTGCTCCTGCAAAGGAGTCAACCCCGCGCCCCTGCCAGAGACAACTTCGTTCTTAGCGTTTCTTATGGAGGACATACACAGGAATTGAATTTACACCAAACTTCAAAGAGAAGTAGAACTCGTCATCGAACTTAGGCTCGTACTCGTAGTGGTAGTATTTCATAACATTTGCCTTCACCCTCTGAATGCACGAACCACAAACAGTCTTGGGGTTCTCCACAACCTTGATGTAGGCACTCTGGCCTACCATAGAGTTATGAAAGTCAAACAAAGCAACCTTCAGGTCACCCTTGGGCATACTGTGCCTTAGCAGCTCTCTAATGAGTTCTCTTAGTTCCATAAGCAAATATACAATGAATTACGTTATGAATTACTAAAAGAAGTTTGTATAATAGTATACTATATATAGTATACTATCTATAGTATACTTTCTATATTACTATATATTGTAATAATATAAATGTAATAATACTAGAATACTCGTATAGAGTATTCTATAGTAGTATAATAATAGACAGAGAAAATGTGAATGATTTGGAGGGGAGTCGTTTTTGATTCATTCCCCCCGTACTTAGTGGTCAGTTAGACACCCCATCAAAACTTCTTCCGTTCAACATATAAAAAATTTGTTTGAAACTTTCTTTAGCGTACATTTGATAAGCGGAACGACCGCAACAACAACAAGAGCAAGAAAAGAAACTAACGAAGCAACCAAAACAAACAAACGCGGAGTAATTTTTTGAACTTGCACGGACTACACAACACAAAACAAAACACACAAAATCCCCACAAAATGTACACAATTTTTCAAACAACAGCAACAGGCAAAAGAGTACCAAAGATAAGTGCCCAAGACCTACCGACCGGCTTAAATATGCTATTTAACGGACTACGGAAGCAAGACAAGATAGGTCGAAGGTTCCTCACCTTGTCAAAGGGTTCGCCTATTTTCGTGCAAGGTATGGACGCAAGCGGCTATATTAAAACGCAAAAGATAGTGCCCGCATCTTGGACTCAAGCCGAAGCCTTGGAAGCAATTCAATACCTATTGAGCAAGTGAGCGCGGCGGGTTACTACATTGCCGCCGAATCAACGCGGGGCAAGAATACACGCGCCGAAATAACGAGCGCAAAGGTACGCAAGGGCCAAGTAAAGAAGGCCGCTGCAATGGTTCACGCCATTATAGTAGATGAAAAGCATAGCCACAAATTAGACCGGGCGGAAGCGCAACGGAACGACCGAAGGGCGAAGCGGAACAAGTAAACCACCAACATAGGCGCGAGGCGCGGAACTACTTCGGTAGAATAAGGGCGACCACCTTTCAACGGACTACGACAAGGAATACCTATACCCATAGGCTAAATCTTTGTTTGTGGTCCTTTCTTTTTGTTTAATTCTAAAAATATAAGTTATGCATATTTTACAACTATTGATGCTAATTGCAGCCGTTATACTCGTTCCTTTGGTAATATCCCAGGGAGTACAAACCTTTAAAGAACTTTTCAAAGATGCGAAGTAAGAGAACCCTGGAACTTTATAGTTTCTCAATCAAAAGAACCGGAGAAGACTATCAAATGGTTAGTCGGAAGTGGTGCAAATATCCCGAAAGAACTAAAGAGTACGCGCATATTCTGGAGATGCTAGCCTGTGAACAAGTCGAGTCCGTACGTTGGTCTTTGGCTACACCAAGATTTTAACCAATAAAAATAAAGATTATGAACTACACAGAATTCAAAAGTACGGAACTTCACAATTACCTATACCGGAAACTATTTAAGGTAGTGGGTAGTGAGGAAGCGATAAACATATTAGACAAGATTTATGACAACTTGGGGGCTGATGATGATTCAGGTTACCTTCATTATATTGTAAGAAAAACCAAGGCCGAGGGGTATTTGTACGAATCGTTCGACCTATACGGAGCCTTCACCTTTGACTCCACCCGTGAGGGGTTCCATTACTGGGATTTAGTTAGCAAGATTTTAGAAAACAATTAACACAAAATAAATATGAAAACTTCAAGCATATCGATAGAGGAAACCAATGCGGATTTCTTGGATTACGGAATAGAGATAGGTATAGATTTCTCCCTACGTATTTATGTAGATGATGAATCCGGTAATTATGGAATTTGGGATAGGAATCCAAGACTAAATGTTAATGGGAAGTTGTACGATTTACCCGATGATTTAAGGACAAGACTACAGGAAATCCTGGAGGGATACTCTGAGGATTTAGATATAGATACTAACAATTATTAAAAATAGAAATTATGAATAAATTAACACAGGAATCAGTAGCGGCTTTTATGAGCGCAAGGAAGTTTAAGAAAGGAAATATGCAGGTAGAAGTATTGGCGAATGTGTCTGTACTAAAGTTGCACAATAACCCGATAGCCTATAAATATAATGACCCACAGGGAACTATATCTATACAGACCTGCGGATGGTTCAGTAGAACTACTAAGGAGCGTCTAAATGCAATCCCCAAAGTTAGTATAAATCAAAAGAATTGGGAATGGTACTTAAATGGTGAGAAATGGAACGGAAAATTGATTGACTTAAAATAACAAATAAACACACACAAAATGACACAAGAATTAGACTTTAGAAATATACTTGGTGGTGATGTCACTTATCTACAAAGTATTGTGAAAAAACTACAAATGTCCGGTACTATATTCGGAGCATTATACTGCAAGAAAGACGGCTCGCTTACCCAGATAAATGGTAGGTTTGGTGTCCATAAGTTTCTACGAGGAGGCAAGCGTACTGCTCCGGATACTATGCTCGTTATTTGGGATAATAACCGAAAGCGATATACTTCTATTCACCCTGAGCGTATTATATCAATGCGGGTGCAGAAAAAAGAATATATAAACTTTTCCTATAAATCGTAATACTATGGAACTATTAACACAGAATTCTAAGATTAAAAAGACAGGCAAGAAGTTCGGAGTTAGACTATTTAACTTTGGTATTACTGCCTATAAATCACAGAAGACTGGCAAGATGATTTGTCCTTTTGCCGACAAATGTGTGAAGTATTGTTATGCACAGAAGGGTGCATATATATGGAGCAATGTAAGCCCTGTTTTTGAGAAAAGATATGAGGCTACATTAGAAGATAACTTCGTTGAGATTATGTCCAAGGAAGTTAGAAAGAAACGTGCAGAATTTGTGCGTGTACACGATAGCGGTGATTTCTATTCCCCTGCATATTTAGAGAAGTGGTATTCTGTCGCAAGGGAGAATCCAAGTGTAAACTTTTATGCTTACACTAATTCTCTGAATATCGTTCGGGGTAGTGATATGCCCTATAACTTTGACTTTATATTCTCTGATGGTGGTAAACTTGTCGATACTATTGACAAAGATACCGAGCGTCATAGCCAGGTATTTAAGACAAAGGATGCTTTATTATCTGCGGGATACATTGATGCCTCAGAGTACGATTTGTTTGCTACAAAGTGGTACAACCCCACAGGTAAGGTTGGTTTAATTTTCCATTAATTATTTATATGAAAAAAGAATTTGAAAAGATGATTGATAAGTACGAAGAGTTCTTTGAATCAGTAGGTGAATTTAGAGGTGCAGCAGGTGGAGCTGTTTTATATAAACTTATTGCGTTTGATTTAGTCGAGGACAAGTTACAATCATTGACCGAAGATTTCAAGGAAATCTATGAAGTGTTGAATAGTTACGGATATGAACAATAAAAAATTAACAAATAAAAATAAATAGAAACTATGCCAAATTATTGCGACAACACACTAGAACTTCATTGTACCATTGATGCGTATAATGATATTATTTCTAAATTATTATTTACAGAACCGAAGGAATCTTCGGGCGGATGGGATTGCGCCTCCTTGGGTGGCAAGGTATTCTCTTTTGAGGCCGCATTGCCCACTCCGGAGCCCTTACGCGGCACTTCGGCTCCCGCGAGGGTAGTCACTAAGGAGGAGTTAAAAGAGTTCCTTAAACGAAAGAAAAAAGGCGAGATGCCTTGGCAGGGTTTGCCAATGACTCAAGAAATGTTCAATAAGTATTTGAAGAAATACGGATGTACGGATTGGTACCAATGGAACATAAAGAATTGGGGAGTTAAGTGGGATGCTGATGTGTACGATATTAGTCAGAAAATTTATAAAAATGGAGTTACTGAAATGACGGAAATAAGAATACACTTTACTACGGCTTGGGCTCCGCCTACAAATTGGTTTGACCATATAGCCAATGTATTGAAAGATGAGGCAGTTTATATGGAACTTAGGTACTCAGAATCTGGTATGGGCTTCGCCGGAACGCATTACTTTGATGCCGGAGACAGGTGGGATGCTGAGGGCACTATTTATATGGTGCAAGACTCTACAGATAGTCCCGTTACCTACGATGGCAAGTTACACATTTGGAGAAACGACAAGGGGCAGTTTGTAGCTGAGGATGATATCAGGGAAGAGTGCGAATACGATTCTCAGGCTCTATGATAATTCTATTTATAATCCTAACACTAACTATAACAATACCGGAATGGAGACAAGGAAGAAAAAACAAATAGATACTAATTCACTTAAGATTCTATTCCTTAGCGACTTAGATAAACTTATGTATGTGGTTGGTTCCTTGGTTCAGTTCTCGAAAGAGGTTAATCAATGGAAACAAGATGACTATCTTGCCCTTACGATGGAGCTGGATAAGTTCTACTCCGTACATTCTACAAGGACTAACGACCTTATTCATACATTGGAGAGGCTTGACAATGCGAAACTTGAGTATGCAAAACTTAAGGCTTTGCACGAAGAGGTTGCTGCAATGAACGAGCAACAAGCAACAATCATCAATGAGTTGCTACAAAGGGGAGCGTAAGCGAACCCCAAAAACCCTGTATAATATTATTATATCTATATTACACTATAAGGTTACTCTTACGAGTAACCTATATTATAATAATATAGATAGTATACTATTATTGCTAATAGTATAATATAATACACTAACATCAAAAAACAAAATGGAACATAAAATAAAAATCAATCAGTCAGAATTAACAAGTATCTGGGACTACTTCATCGCCAGAAACACTAACTACAGCAACGAGAAAAGCCAAAGACCAGAGAGTGTAATGCCCCGAAGGGCATTTGTCAATGCCGTGTACAAGTATTCAAGTTACCCCGAAATAGGTGGATGCTTGGATATGGACAGAGCAAGTGCCTACCACTATCGGCGTACTCACGATGGTTGTATGATTTACCAAGACTACCGAGACCTTTACGCTGATGCTGTGCTATGCGTGAGTAAGTTTGTCAAGGGAGACCTATTCAATGCCGATGATGCTATGATTAAGGACATCCAAGAATTACGCGCAGAGGTGCTGGAACTGAGGTCTAAACTACTCCGACTGAAAGAATATGTAGGGAAACAAGTGGAATTATTTGTCGATTAACCAATTTTATATTATCTTTGTCTAAACTTAACTAAATAACTATGAGCACTTATAAATTCAAAACCACTAACATCAAGGGAAAGGAGTACGTTGAAGTCAATCAGCGTGTGAAAGCCCTTCGTTCTATCCCAGCATACGCTGGGTATGGAATCCATACCGAACTACTGCACATCGACTCTGAGTCTTGCGTAGTACGAGCAAGCATCCTGAACGCTGAGGGGCTGGTAGTATCTCAGGGTATGGCTCAGGAGGATAAGGCATCAAGCCGTATCAACCAAACGTCTTATGTCGAGAACTGCGAAACTTCAGCCGTAGGTCGTGCCCTTGGGTTCTTAGGGATTGGCATCGACACTTCTATCGCTACAGCCGATGAGGTCGATATGGCTATCAAGAAGCAAGATTCGCCTCCTGCTGCATCTTCTAAGCGTCCTTTGACCCAAGATATCCTTGACTCTATGAAAGAGGCTGTAACGCAAGGAAAAGAGGCTCACGTGAAGTCTGCACTTGAAGGCAAGTATACCTACACGGCAGAGCAATACGAATCTATATTCCAATGAGCGATTTAGATAACCAAGACGACAACGAGTTCGTCAACTCACACACCGTCTCAATGACCAACGGAACTTTCTTTACGATACGTTTCGAGAAGCAGGAAGGCAGAGAAGTGGTTGACCTATTCCAAGTGTTTGATGAGGACAATGAGATATACCTTATGTCAATGTCTAAAGAACATATCGTTGAGGTTATTTACCAACTTGAATCAATGCTAAATGACTGAAGATATTTTTAAGGATGATGAGGCATACTATGCAGACAGAGAATATCTGTCCAATAGTTCCCTGAAACTCCTTCGTGAGTCGCCTACCAAGTTCCATCTATGGCGTACCGGTAAGTGGCAGCAAGGCTCGAACCAAGCGTTTGACATCGGTAAGGCGGTGCACTCACTTGTCCTTGAAGGTATTGATAAGGCAGTTGTTTGTGATATCCGTAGGGATGCCCGCACCAAAGTATACCAAGAGTTTGTAGAAGAGAACTCAGATAGCTTGATACTATCTCAGTCTGACTACAGAGACTACCTTGGTATGAGTGAGCGCCTACAGAATAACTCAGATGTTCAGGCGTTAATGCTTGGAGGCAGGCCGGAGGTTCCGAAGGTCGGACTCTACAAAGGGCATAAGTTTAAGGCCAAGGCAGATATGCTTGTGGAGAACTGGCAATCGGACTACATCGTGGACCTAAAGACGACAGCAAAGCCCATCAGTGAGTTCGCCAAGTCAGCCAAGTATCTTTTGTATAATCAGCAGGCTGCATTGTATAGTAGTTTATTTGAAGTAGAATCTTTTATCTTTGTAGTCGTGGAAAAGAGTTGGCCTTATGAGATTGGTATTTTTACTTCCAGTCAAGAGTTCATCAACTCCGGCATCTACGAACTAAACAAGAGTATAGAGTTATACGAAGGTCTTTTCTTAGATGGAGAATACACAAACAATTATGCAAGAAACTTTATTTTATAAAATTATCGAGACTGTTTCTCAGTATACCGAGGTTGACCAAGAACTTATTATGAGTCCAAAGAAGAACCAAAGCGTAACGAGAGCAAAACGACTTACCGTTAATTTACTTAAGCAGAACGGATATGGTGGTACTGAAATATCACTTATCCTAAACATCGACAGGAAGAGTGTCTACGACTATGAGCGTAGCCACGAATCTTGGTTAGATGCAGACAAGTCCTACGAAAGGGCGTACTTCGCTTGCTTCTCAGCACTCGAAGACCTTTACGTAGGGCAAGACTTGAACGATGATGTGGAGAAACTCAAAATCAAGGTTCGAAGGTTAGAGGATATGTATGAACATATCAAACAATTAATTTTATCTTAATTATTTAAAAAGATGTCAGAACAAACTGCAATTTTTATCGGGAAGACCAAAGTGGTCAAGACCAAATATGGCGAAATCGTCAAAATCGCCTTCGGGCCAAAGGACTTCGAGAAAATCGATGGTCTTAAAAACGAAAGCGGCTGGGTTAACCTGGAGCTTATGTCTAAGCGCGATGGCGAGAAGTACCTAAAGGTACAGGAAGCCTACACCCCAAAGGCTCGCCCTGTAAATGGTGGGTCTGATGACTTCCCATTCTAACAATGTTAGATAGCTGAATGTTGAGGGGGGCTATGCCCCCTTTTTCATCACCAATACTATGGATAACAAGTTCCGTTTTTTATATTGGGATGACTTAGGCGACAGCCAGAGTCACGTTGACAACCAGAAAACATCTGGCGGTAGCAGAAAGTTAAAGGAGTCTGAAGAGGACTTGCTGAGTCGTAGAATCTTCGATGCTGAATGGGCTGAGAGGGAAGAGGAGTTAAATTCAAGGATGGACATAATCGGACAAAATGGAAACAACGGAGAACACTATGAAGACACAGAGGAAGATATTAATTGATGAGCGTAATCAGTTTATGAGAATAGCTATGGCGAAACTCAAGCCTGACTATCCGTTCTACCCACAACGTATTGCTGTTGCGGCAGCGATGTATCGCAGATGGTACGATAAAACCACAAAGCGATGAGCGACATCACAAAATGTAGTGGCGCAGATTGCGACCTCAAGATGACCTGCTACCGCTACACGGCCCCTTCGGGAATGTTGCAATCCTACTTTATGAACCCACCTATTAAGGATGGAGAGTGCGAATACTATTGGAATACTAACACCAACGAGAAATGAAAGCAACACTCGTTTACAACCTACCCGATGAGCAAGAGGAGTTCCAAGATGCAGTCAATGGTGCTAAATGGAAGTACGCTATGTGGGTAATGGATAACGAACTGCGAGCCTTGACCAAGTACGCTCCTGACTCAATGCCCGATATGGAACACGAAACGTATGAGAAGATTCGCACCACCCTTCACCGCATCCTAAACGAAAACGAACTAACTCTTTAACACCAACGAGAAATGAGAACACCAGTCGAAAAACTATTTGAATTACTTTGGGATACCCCGAAGGATAAGTTTACTTGGTATGCCATCCGTTCGCTGATGGTAAAAGAAGAGATGGCTGAAATCATAGAGGCATTTCACACGGGTATGGAGATGCAGCGCCTTGACCCTAATAACGGCATCGCAGAGGAATACTACAGTTTACGCTTTAACACCAACGAGAAATGATAAAAGAAACTACAGAACCCTGCCCAGTATGCCTACGGACAATCCAACAGATTAACGAAGGAGCAGGCGACTGCTACTGCACAGAATAACAAGATGGAGGAAAGTACAGAACAGCAACCATTGTTTCAGACAATATACCTATACAAGGTTCAGCTTGCTTGGAAGGTTACCTATGGTAAATCATACGTAAACCACTACAAGGGCTCAGAGGACAGACCATACGAGTTTGTGTCAAGAGCAAAGAGCATAGAACACATCAACGCCAACCCTGAAATCATCTACCAAATGATGGTTCAGAATGGGCTGACAGGCAAAAAGATTAAAGAATTTTATGTCAAGCAGTGCTTTGAACAAAAAGCAATATCAGAATCATTCGCACACAAAGAACAAGACTACAACCAAGAATTTACAAAATGAGAGAATTTATATTTGACATAGAAAAAGTAAAAGAGCAACTTTACGAACTACGCAACGATGGTATGAAAAAAGGAGAATGGGTTGGATTCCACTCGCTCTTTGACAAATACTCAGTAAAGCGAGGAAGCACCACCTAT
>Ga0222712_10002454_pt1 | contig 21212 bp, 20 predicted proteins | sample C33_657DmetaG_FD_165043 | JGI IMG/M metagenome (GOLD analysis project Ga0222712, IMG submission 165043) | Estuarine water microbial communities from San Francisco Bay, California, United States - C33_657D | ecosystem: Environmental > Aquatic > Marine > Unclassified | place: USA: California... | reverse complement strand
TTAGCTCGCATTTTAAACTATTAAGATGCAAGAACAACTACTCTATCATAAAATCTACCAACACCCTAGCAGTAAAGAATGGGTGGTTTTTGTGCATGGAGCCGGTGGTAGTTCTTCTGTTTGGCATAAGCAAATAAAAGCCTACAAAGAGCATTTTAATATTGTATTAGTTGATTTGCGTGGACATGGTAAATCAAACAATTTACTCAAAGCCGTTTGGGAGAATAAATATACCTTCAAGCAAGTAAGTCAGGATGTTATTGAAGTCATAGATGCGTTACAAATAGAGAAAGCTCATTTTATTGGAATCTCCATGGGCACTATTATCATTCGCACTATAGGCGAAATTGCCCCAGAACGTGTTCGCTCGCTCATCATGGCTGGTGCTGTTATACAACTAGATATCCGTTCAAAATTTTTGGTAAAAGTGGGTAATGCACTGAAGCAAGTACTCCCTCATATTTGGCTCTATAAATTATTCGCATTTATTATCATGCCCAAAAAACAGCATGAAGAATCGAGAAGTTTATTTATAAGAGAAGCACATCAATTGACTAAAAAAGAATTTATGAAGTGGTTTAAATTAACCGCTGAATTAAATCCGCTACTTAAATATTTTAGAGTACAAGAATTAAAAGTCCCTACTTTATATGTAATGGGAGAAGAAGACTATTTGTTCTTAGCTGCTGTGCGCAAAGTAGTTGCCGGCCATTCCTTCTCTTCTTTGCAAGTAATTGCCAATTGCGGCCATGTGGTTAATGTGCAAGCACCCGATCAGTTTAATACCCTTACCATAGATTATATAAAAGGCGTTTAAGATTATACACCCACACTAATTTAAGAGCAAAGTAGCGATGCGCATAGACCAATTAACTTTTTTGAGATTTATTGCTGCTATAGCTATTGTAGTTTATCATTATGGTGCTACCATTGCGCCCTTCCATTTTACAGCTATTAGTTTTTTATTTAAGCAAGCCAATTTAGGCGTAAGCTTTTTTTATGTGTTATCTGGCTTTGTAATGATGCTGGCATACATGCATAAAGCACCCATTAATGCAAAACTGTTTTTATGGAATCGATTGGCTAGAATTTACCCTATTTATATATTAGCCTTACTAGCCGTGTGTGTATTTTTCTTTTTTGTGCATGTACCTATCAATTGTAAAGATTTTATATTAAGTCTATTCTGTTTACAAGCATGGGTGCCAAGCGCTGCTTTATCAATCAATAAGCCAGGTTGGTCTATATCTGTCGAGGCTTTATTTTACATCCTATTCCCTTTTATCTTAAATAGATTTTATGCCTTGAAAACCCAAATACCATATACGGTTATGGGTATTATTATCATCTTCTTTTTATCGCAATTGGGTTTTCATTATTTCCTACATGCTTATCCTATACATACCCATCAAGAACTTCATCATTTTGTTTATTACTTCCCGCTTTGGCATGTAAATGAATTTTTAATAGGTACTTTGTGTGGATGGTTTTTCTTGCAGCAAAAAAAACAAGCTGCCAAAAATTATGATCTAAGCATCCTTTTTCTCTTTGCTTTATTGGTTGTGCTTTTAAAATATCCTTTAGGTATGAATTATCACAATGGACTAATGGCCGTTTTATTTGCTCCCCTTCTCCTTTTTATGAGTGCCAATACAGGCATCATCACCAGCATACTTACAAAACGCCCATTAATTTTCTTAGGCGAAATCAGTTATGGTATTTACGTATTGCAATACCCTATTTTTATCATGGGTAATAAATTGGGCAAATGGATAGGCTTTAACGCTGCTCCTCAGTTTTTTTATTTCAATCTATTACTGCTCATTGGGGTAGCTAGTTTGAGTTATCTCTATTTTGAAAAACCAATGAGAAAATACCTATTGAAATTTATAAAAGCTTAAAAAGTGTAGACCAATTGTAAGGAAGCGTTTCTTGGGGCGATAGGGTTTAAACTATTATCATCATGAACATGATAACTCAATTGGTTGAATACATTAGATAATTTAGCATTGCATTTCCATTGCTTCCATTTATAAGACGCAACAAGATCTACGACCATAAATTCTTTTATTGGAATCAATTGATATTGATCATTGTTTATCGTTAGTCTAGTAGAACGACCCACATAGCGCAAGCCCATATATTGAGCGATAGCTCCAACTGATAAATTTTTTAAAGTTCCTTTTGAAAATTCATAATGCATACTTGCATTGGCGGTATGGTTAGGATTGTAGCGCAATGCGCTGCCCACGATATAGATATTGCTAGCTGTATATATTGTTTCATTAAAACTATAGCCCATCATAAATGCTATATGCTTCTGTGGATTATACATTAGGTCTATTTCTAAACCAGCGCTTCTGGTAGCACCAGCCAATTCTTTAATATTACTGTTAGTGTTACCATTAGCAAGAGAAGTCTGAGCAAGATTGTCATTATGAATGATATATCCCGTAAGATTGCATTGCATTTTACCATCCCACATTTTATTCTTAATGCCTAACTCATATTGATCAATAATAGATGCTTGCAAAGCCTTACCATTAATATCTACCCCCGTATTTTGGGAGAAGGAATTAGAGTAGCTCGTAAACAACATATGGGCAGCATTAAATGCATACACGATGCCCAGCTTTGGTGAAATAGGCCTGTCTAAAGTATTGCTTAGGCTTGTTGATTGTGTACTGTATGCAAGCACATTCGTATTCGTTTGAATAGTATTCCATCGAGCACCTAACAATAATTTTATTTTGGAACGATAGGATATTAAATCTTGCATGTAAATGCCTGCTCTTTGCACACCCATACTAGTTTGGGTACTTTTATTTAAAGCCGGAATAGCCGGTTCTAAAGCAGCATTGTAAGGCTGTAAAATATTAATGCTATCGTAATTGTTATAGTTGGCATATACTAATGTTGTAGTCGTAAATTGTTCCGCATCAGCACCAATAAGTATTTCATGTTTTAGTTTATCTTGTTTAATTGTACGTGTAAAATCTATTTGTTGTAGCGTATACTGGTCATTAATTGTAGTTTTCTGAATACCTCTTTTCCAATTTCCTTGAGCATCTACTAATGTGCCACCTCCACTTGTGGAACCATTGGGTCTTGTATTGGTAAATAAATCGGTAGCATAGGTTCTGTAAGCAAGCGTAGCATTAAGCTTCCAATGATTAAAAACGGAAGTACTATACTTAGCGCTTGTCAAGGTTTGTTTAGCAGCATATTTACCCCAGCTAACACCAGTAAAGCGTTCTCTAGGGAAATCTACTAGCTTGTAATTGATAATTCCTGCTCCGAAGTCCGGAACCGAAGCATTGGTAGTATAATCTGCCTCTAACAACAAGGTACTCTTTGGTGATATATTAATTTGCAAAGTAGGATTTATATAAAAAGACTCAGCATGCACATTGTTTCTAAAACTTGCTCCTTTATTATAAGCGGTATTGATTCTATAGGCTATTTTCTTCTTCTTATCTAATGCGCCATAAAAATCTATTGCAGACGTATAATTTTGAAAACTAGCATAGCTAAGCGATACCGATCCACCGTTTTCAAATTTAGGTTTCTTTGTGACTAGGTTAATAACGCCGCCTGGAGCAACATTACCATACTCAATAGCGGCATTGCCTTTCAATATCTCAACACGTTCCAAACCACTTAATTCCATTTTCATACCATTAAAATAGCGAATGCCATTTTTAAAGGTATTGGTAGATGCAAGGGCAGCACCTCGTGCAGCTATTTCCTCTTGATAGCCACCAGTAGTGCCCATGATATACATACCATTAGCATTTTTTAGCACATCGCTTAAGGAAATAACTTGCTGTTGAGCCAATTGTTTACTACTCAACATAAACTGCGCTTGAGGCAAATCCATCTCCGATAAATTCAATTTAGATAATTGCGTAGTCTTTAACGAAGCGGCTACAGCCACTTCTTTAAGTACTTTTATACGTTGAGAATCGAGGCTCGACTGTTGTGCTTGAACTTGAAGTGCAAGTAAGGAAATACTTATAAAGTGAATGTATTTTATCATAGTTATAGCGAATAGCTTACCTATTCGCCGCAAAACTATAACTGAAAAAACTAAAGCACTTTAGGGAAAGGGAATAAGATTTTAGGAATTAGAAATTTGTTTTTTTTCTATACTTGGACTTATGCCGTAATAATTCTTATAGGTTTGACTAAAACTGCTCAATGAGGCATAGCCTACTATTGCACTGATTTCTTGTAAGGATAATTTATTTTGCTGTAGCAAGTACTTAGCTTTTACCATTTTATTTTCTTGCACGAATTCGAATATCGTTTGACCAAATACTTCTTTAAAGCCTTTCTTTAAATAACATTGGTTGGTACCTACATAATTAGCTAAGGCTGGAATGGTAATAGACTGATCGAGATTGACTAAAATAAACTCTTTAGCCTTCTGTATTTTTTCTAATTCCAATGGTTTGTTGACAAAGGAACAGGTATCACAATTGAGCTGAAATACGAGATTGTTTTTCTGCACTTGATACAACAAGTATAGGACTATACTCTCCAAATAAACGCTACGAGCAAAGCCTTGTAAATTGCAATTTAATAATTCGTGTAATTTGGATTGGGTATTACAACAAATATCTTGCTGCGCCACTACCAACTCAAAAGGCGTAGTGTATTTTTCAAAATAGGCTTTACTGATCTTTAGGCAAATGGTATTATTGGAACTGGAAAAATCGAATAAACATGCGGCATCTAATAAGGTATAGGTAATTTCTAAATAGTCTTCATTCTGCAGTGCAACACACTTGGTTTCTGCAACAGTATCTTCCTTCCAGGCACTCCATTGAATATATTCATTAATCCATTCCATCTTGCAAAAATACTTATTAGCGCACTAATTTGATGACATTAAACGATTACTTAATATAGCTTAAGAAATTATTTCCCTATTAAAGCATCCAAACTTTCTTGAGCCAATGGATGATAATTAGCTCTAAATGCTTTGTACCATTCTTTTGCTACCGGCACCGAATAAGGATGTGCCATCAATTCTTTATATAAGGGCACAATAAACTTTCTTCGGCCTACGCTACTCAAAAAACTACGCATTGCTTCATTACTTGTGGTATAAGGAGTAGGCATATAATTTGCCGCTACGGACATAATAAACCACAAGTCAGCAATCTCTGCATTACCGGTTTGTGTAAAATGAAAAAGGTCATCAAGCTTTTGCATTTTAGATACTGCCAAAGGTTTTGGCATTAAGCGTAAAAAATGTAAATACTCATGGGTTGTCCATGATTGCGTAGCTTTAGTATCTATGGCATTAGTTTCTAAAAAAGAAGTTCTAACCGCATTTACTTGTTTAAATCGATCTTGATCGGCACGAGGTTCATTTTTAGGCACACCAGCACCATATACCCAAGCCTCAATGGCTAAGTCTTTAACTACATCAGGGTATTGATTTAATAAATGTTCTTTTAAGTAATCTAAAAACTGCTCGGTAGTAATCGTCTTAAATGCGAAATGATTAAAATACTGATTTAAAAAGGTATCCATCGCGGTTCTGCCCACTTTTAATTCAATGGCACGCAAGAATAAAGCTCCTTTTTCGTAGGCAATATCATTTAAGCCATCATCTGGATCTCTTCCTGCTAAGTTCAATTTCAATTTTGTGTCTTCAGGTTTACCTTTCAAATCTTCGAGTGTAGCTTCCAAGTCTTGATAACCTAATTCCCAAAGCATATCTGCATAGCTTTTATCGGTTAAAGATTCTGTTAATCGACGTTCAAAGTAAACCGTAAACCCTTCGTTCAACCAAAAGTCATTCCATGTTGCGTTAGTTACTAAATTGCCACTCCAATTATGAGCTAATTCATGGGCAATTAAATTTACCAAAGATTTATCGCCGGCAATAATGGTAGGTGTGCAAAAAGTAAGCTTAGGATTTTCCATTCCGCCAATAGGAAAGCCCGGAGGCAAAACCAACATATCGTATCTACCCCATCGGTATGGGCCATATAATTTTTCTGCTTGCGAAACCATTTTACCTACTTCAGAAAACTCATTTGCAGCTTTTGCAATCATCGTAGGCTCCGCATATACTCCGGTGCGAGCATCAATAGCTTTAAAAGCAATATCGCCAACAGCTAGCGCCATCAAATAAGCAGGAATAGCAATGGGCATATGAAATTGATATTGACCATCTTTAGCAAGCGATTGTGGATTTTCTGCACTCATCAAGGCCATAAAACCAAGCGGCACTTGCACCCTAGCGTCGTAGGTAAAACGTATACCTGGACCGTCTGGACAAGGAATCCAAGAGCGAGCATAAATAGACTCCGACTGGGTGTATAAAAAAGGTTTGGTTTTAGAAAGTGTTTGCTGAGCCGTTAGCCATTGCAATGCTCTAGGATGAGCACCTGTTTTATAATAGATAGCTACTAGTTTACTATTTTTCTGAATAGGAATACGCAAACGCTCCCCTAAATGAGGTACCGTAGTATCTTTATGAAAAGATACTTTGGCAGCATCTACCAAAACGCTATCAATACTTAATTGATCCGTATCTAAATGTAATTCATCTGCATCTTTATTCTCTATTTCCCAAGTAGCACAACCCCTTAATTGTTGTTGTTCAAAATCGACTTGGATAGCTAACTGAAGATGCTTACACGACACTGCTTGTGCATTAGATTGGGTATGTTGATCTACTGCAATTGAATCGTTATGCGATTGAGATTTACAAGCCGTTAAAAAAATAGATGCCGCTAAAAAGAGGTTGAATATTTTCATAGAATAAATTTATAAATCAGATTCGTCTTTAATTAAAGACCAAGGGGTTTGCAAGATACTATCTATTAAATAATATACCGCAATAGCCATTAGAATGATAAGTATAATTTTGAGCCATAAGAACGCATGAACAGCAAAATGAAGCATACCCAATACGAAAGGAACAAGTAAGGCAAACATGCCTCTCAAAAACTTTTTCTGCTGCGTTTGCATCGATTCCATTTTTGAAAAAGGTAAAGCTCTATAACTCATTAAGACCACCACCAACATGATGATACTTAAATGCAGTAAACCTAAAATCAGATCCGGCAAAGCAGACCAATGCCATATACTCAACACTATCATACACACTATCAAATAAAAAGGTATGAAATACTTTAACCAGATAGCTTTTAGTCCACCTAAAATAACCTTACCCGGCTGCTGTATAGGCGCTGCATAATAAACCCAAGAGGCTTTATATGCATCTGAATGAATAAAATAAGTAATTGCATTAAAGAAAACATAACTGGTCATGTATATCAGTAATAAGGGTGTACTTGGTTTTTTAATGGCTATTTGTATAGATTCCGATATCGACTGTTGTTCTTTTAAAAAGAACATACCGAGAATATACATGGGCATCATAGCATAAGAAGGCAGCACTTTTATTTTAAAGGTTCTACTTCTATTCGTTTGCCACCATGTTAGCAAAAAAGCAGCTTGCGCATCTTTACTTTTATTCAAAAGATTGGCCAATTGATATACCCAACTAGAATTGTTTCCTTTCTTCTGTTTTTTATGGGCAAGCGTTTCATTTGCTTGTCCAGATGAAGCAGCATCTATAGCTACCATCTTTTGCAAAAAACTAGGCGACAAATATTTTGTGATAAGCACCATGCATAAAAGGGGTGTAGTTATACCTAAGATAGCATAAAGCCATACATGTGCATACGGTGAAGAAGCCCCTACCCATGCATAAATAGCGGCTAGCCAGTAAGTAGGCAAATATTGCATCCATGCAAAGTGCGACCATTTAATTTGTTCAATAGCATCAAAATCTATGAGACGCGGACCAATATACATGCTAAAGAAAATGATAATGGAGAATAAGATTTGGATACTATTTAAGGCATCTTTAAATTTATTAACCGGCATTAGTTTTAAGATTAATAAATAAATGCCATTGACAAAAAACAGAGCTAGTGCCATTAAGAGCATTAAGACCAAAGGAAATAGCAATACCATTTTGTAATTAAACAAAATACCTACTACAATCCAGCTTGGTAAAGCCATAGGCAACATACTTCTGGTGAGGTACACAAAAATGTGTAGCATCTTAGAAAGAAAGAGTGTTTGACTTGAAATAGGTCTTGGCAATAAAATATACTTATCGCGTGCATCAAAAAGTACATTCACAAAATCAGAGGTAAGCATGAGTACCATCATGACCAAGAAAAGCGAATAATTAAATGCTAAAGCCATAACTGCTTGTTGCTCCATAGCAAATAGCGGCAACAAATACATTAAACCAAATAAAAAAGATAGGATGCTAGTGGCAATAGCGGTGTTAACTTTTTTATTAGACTGATTTTTACGAAACGACATCCCCATGGGTCTTCTCCCGTCCAATAATAAGCGTACCCGTAGTATGGCCTTAAGCTGTTCTACATCGGCACCCATTCTTCGCCAAAGTGCTTTGGGCAGCAATAATATAAATAATATAAAACGATTCATGATAACGGTATTAATTAGTAAACGAACGCATTTGTAAAGCCGGATTAGAAGCATTAGTTAAGCGAGCAAAAATAGTTTCTAAGCTTTCATTTTCATGAGCTCTCAATTCTTGCATCGTTCCATTAGCAATTAATTGACCATTATTGATCAGTACGATTCTATCCGAAACTTTTTCTACAACATCCATCATATGCGAGCAATAAAAAATAGTTTTACCTTGTTGCTTTAGCACTTGCAAAAGCTCCTTTACTAATAAAACCGCATTGGCATCTAAGCCAGACAAGGGCTCATCTAAGAAAATTATTTCAGGGTTGTGTAGCAAACCTGAAATAAGCAATACCTTTTGGCGCATCCCTTTCGAGAAACTATCCATTCTTTCGTTTAAATGCGGAGTCATATCAAAGGAAGCCATCATATTCAGCATTCTTTCTTCAATAAGGGCATCTTCCATATGATGCAGTTTGCCAATAAAATATAGATATTCTTTAGGCGTTAGCATTTCGTAGAGTTCAGCCAACTCCGGCACATAACCCAATTTTTGTTTCAGTTCGGCTAAATGTGCTCTAATATCCTGGCCATCATAATAGACCGCACCTTCATAGTCTTGTATAATACCCGTAAGTATTTTTACGGTAGTAGATTTACCGGCGCCATTAGGGCCTATATAACCTATAATTTCACCTCTGTAGATATCGAGATTGATTTGGTCTAAAACGGTTTTGGAAGCATAATGCTTAGACACTTGTTGGATAGCTAATAAGGGCGTCATAATGTTTAGAAATAAGAATTAAAAATACAGAATTAGCGCTTAAGAGCCGTAGGAATTGAAAAGAAAATTAAAAAGCTCTTGTTTAAAACAAAAAGAACAATTATCTTTGCCTTCCCAAATGGGTATTGGCTGCGTAGCTCAACTGAATAGAGCATCTGACTACGGATCAGAAGGTTTAAGGTTTGAATCCTTACGCGGTCACAATTGTTGTTTTGACAAAAAATGAAATCCTGTAACTCATTGATTTACAGGATTTTTCATTTTTGGCAAAAGTTGGTTTTAATCGCTTTTCCCCGAATTTTCGTTCACCTTTTTTTCACCAGAATTTTGAAATTTCACCAAAAATTTGAAAACCATGAAAAAGGTAAAAGTCGTATTCTACCCGAATACCCAAAAAACAAACCAACTAACCAAAATTACGCCCATCTACATGCGTATCGCCAAACCTGATTTAGGTAAAGTAGAAACAAAACTCAATGCCTACCTTTCGGAGGACGAAATGCGGTACTGGAATCCCATTACCCAACGATCCGAATTCCCAGGTACAAAAGTTAATCGCGTATTGGAAGATCTCCAATACGAATTTGAAAGTCTCCCCTATCGATTCAAAGAGGAATACCCTGATTTTAGCCCTCAGGAGATTAAAAACAAAGTACTTAAAGTAGAAGATTATAATACGAATCAGTTTGGAAGAGTATTAGATTATGTAGATAGCTATTATCACAGCGTGGTGCTACCCAATCAACATATAGTATTAGGAACGAAAAAGAACTACCAAAAAGCAATTCGGCATTTTCGAAACTATATGAAATACTCCAAAAACGAAAAATGCATCATGAAAGGGCTTAATACAGTAATAGCGCTAGGGTTTTATGATTACCTATGTCAGGAAATCCCCTCCATTGGGAAAAGAAGTATTTTGAAGGTATCCGCAGCAAGCGTAGTAGAAAAGATAAAACATATTTTTGAACGCGCAGTAGATACGGAATTGATAAGAAGCAATCCTTTCAAAAAGATTAAGTTAGATAAACGCTCACCTAAACGGGATGAATTGAATTTAAAGGAAATTAAATTAATCGAACAATTAGATTTAAAGGGTAATAGAAAAATAGATGTATATAGGGATATCTTCTTATTTTTAATATACACGGGCTTACCTTATGGCGATTTCTACAATTTGACTAGAAAGGATATACAAGAAGAAAACGGAGCATGGATACTTACAATAAAACGAAGTAAAACAGGTATTGAACTAAAACAAGCATTAATTGAACCAGCTATCAGACTGATTAAAAAATATGAGGGTAGCTACGAAACCATCATATATAATAGATTGTTTCCAAAGCGACATCTCAATAGCGTAAATGAGCATTTGAAGTTCATTCAAGAGAAGGCTAAAATACACAAAAAGCTATCCACGCATATTGGTAGACATACCTGCAGTCAAATGCTTCGAGAAACTGGAAATATAAATATTGATGTTATTAACTCGATGTTAGGATGGAGTAACGGAAGATTAGGCGCCTCTATGAATTATCGAAGAACCAGCATTAATATGCTTAAGGACGCAAAAACTAAATACGAAACCTTTTTAAATGAATACTAATGAACAATTTCAAAAACATAATAAAAGAAAAATACAAAGACTATTTTATCAAACAAAATCCACAGTTTACAATTGAACATGAGGAAACTATTGCATTCTGTAACGAACAACTAAAAAAATACTATGAACCATACATTACTTATGTAGAAAATAAGAAAAAACGCTCTATTGAAATTGAAGCAGAACTAAATAACATAAATAAAAATGAGCTTAACGATAGTAGGGATTGGATAATGGCAGTAGCTTCATTATGTATGCATTCAATTTTCTGTTTACGTCCAAGTTTAAATAAATATACCGATAAAATAACTGGGTTTAAAGAAATCAGGTTCTACTTTAATTTACATGAATTTGAATATTCTACAATTCCTTTTTTAGAATTTAATTTAGATATAAGTTTCATAGATTTAATTAAGGCACTTGAATTTAATAGGCAGTTAAAACTCTATGAGGCAATTTTAAAAACAGTTAATGTTGACAGAGATAAACTAAAAAGTATTTTTTACAACTTAAAAGAAAAAAGGAAATACAATGCTAAAAGGCCAAGGAAAAAAGAAAAAAATGAAATCATGCTCGAAATGCTAGAAGAACTTACAACTGAGAAATACAAACTAAGTAAGCTAGAATATATAGAATCGTTATATAAAGAATCCAGATCAGTGGTAAAATCTGAAATAGGGATTGGAATTTTAAGAAACATTCTAAATCAAATTATTGAAAAACAAAAAACAAACAAAGAATTTAGCCAGTCAAAATTATTTGAATCAATTCAAGAATATATCTTCCTATTATTTAATAATGATCAACTAGGAATTAAATCTAAAACAGTATTTGAAGAAGGCAATAGTAGAACAATTAAAGAAGAATATGATTTTAACTACAAAAAATACTATAACAGCAGGATTAGAAGTTTAATTTTTAAAATATAGATTTCCCTTAAAAAATCATTCATTATTTAAGCATACATCATATCTAATTTTGTTAAAACTTAAATCTATATTTTATGCCCTTCAAAATTCATGAAAATTGGTATACGTACCAAGAAGTACAGGAGATTTTCAACTACAAAGCAACTCAAATGTATTATTTGCTTAAATGTAAAGAACTTATAGTAGCAACAGTTGGGAATAGGAAATTTATACGTAAAGACTCCCTTGATGCTTTTTTAATTAGCAGAACAAAAAAAGAGTAAAGTAATTTACCAAAACGTCAAAAGCAACATTTCGTATATGTTGCTTTTGAAATTAATTCAAATTTTATATAGTTAACTGTACAAAAAAATCAATATGTTAAATAACTCTCCAAAAGCCTAATCCCCCTATTTCTTAGAAAAAATGATTTTATTACAGTTGCCTATGAAAGTGATCACTACTAAAATAGCACTAACAAACTGCTCAAGGAGCAATTTATCCAAATGAAATCGATGCTCACAAATTTGCAAGCTGAAATTAACAGCTTGTAAAATCCTGTTGGCGATTTTACCTCCAAATAGGTGGATACATATGACGTGATGGCGATGCTTCGTGTAAGTCGCCGCACCATGGACAATTAAATCAAAGCAGGCATGCTCACACCTACTCGTGTCAATAAACGCAATTACTTCGCGATTAATCAAGTGAAGGGTTTGATGCATATTCCTGAAATTCCGAAGCTCAGATCCTTTCAGGAAGATATTCAGAGGATGATACAAGCTATGGCTAGTTTGGAAGAAGGAGAAGATTAATTCGAGATGCTATTTAAACGTCTTCTATTAATTATACCCTAAAACAGGGTATAATTACCGTTTTTATTTACCTTTTTATTGTATAGATTAGTCTGGACTTGGATATTTGCTCGGTGCTTAGCTTTATTAAAATAAAGGTGAGCATATAAACAAGTTAGCGGCAAGTTTTGACGACAGAGCAACCTTCAAACGACAGAGCAAAAGGATCAGACAAAATGCAACAGCAAAATCTAAAAGAGATATTAGAAAAACGACTTGACGAAAAATTTCCTGGTTTCAAATCAGCATGGCACGACCTTGTAAAAAAAGTAGGTGACGACTTCGTTAACTTACTCAAGGATAAGTTTCAAGACGAGTATCAACTTTTCAAAGAAATAAGTCAGTTCAAAATTTCAGTAGTGGTTGACAACAACTTTGTATTCGGACAATTAAAAGGATTAGCTGAAAAGAACAAGCCACTTGAAAGCTCATTTATTTATAGGATTGCCAATCTAAAATCTGTGAATATTTATGCACCGCCAAAACTTAAAGAGGAACTTTACGACAAAATTGAAACTATTTTAAAAGTAAATAATTCCCTTGCTAAAGAATATGCTGACAGGTTGCTTCAACAAATTGAAATGAAGGACGCATATTGGATTGACGAATGGAAAAAAGCCAATAACTTAATTGGTAAAGTTGACAATGATGATGTTCCGTATTTGGCTTTGGCTCTTGGCTTAGGCAGCCATTCGATTATTAGCAACGATAAAGTTTTTCATACAGCAGGCGTCACACAAGTTTGGTCTTTGCAGGACACAGACAAAGTAATTACCAATTACAATAAAGGATTTATTTCATTCTGCTTTCTCGGTACAATTCCTGACATCATTCAAATTATTTGGGAGGTGTTCGTTACAATCTTCAAAGTCATTGGAGAAATTTTAATGACATTACTTCAAGGTGTTGCACTGTTAGCCGCAGGGACAATTACAATGCTTTCAGGAATTCCTTCTGAATTCTGGCTGATACTTTTTGGAATTTGGCTACTCTCAAAGGAAGTTCAAGGTTTCTCAAAGGAAATGGCAATTAAAATTGGAGAGATAGTAAAAACTTGTTTAGAGTATATCGGTAAGTTCTTAAACTGGCTTATTGACTTCATCAAACAAATCTTTGAAGTTTTCAAACCGATTGGAATTACGACATTTGAGTTTGCGGCTTATTTTGTCGCAGAATATTCAGAATTAAAATTGCAAGTAGTGAGGTTAGACGAACAAAGAGCAAAATGATAACGGAAAGTAAACCAGCCGCTAACATCGGTTTTGCGTCAGGCGGGGTGACGTGCTTCTATTGACAATTTTGTGTATAATTGAAGTGTGGTTCTTCGTATCAAGTGCAGTGCTAAAAAGCCCGCCCGAACACAAAGCCGAAAAACGTTAGCTGCAACCGTAAGACAACAACACGACACAAATGATATACACCGAAAGACAATTAGAAAGTTTTGGAACACCGCCATTTAAGTATGAGACCAATCAAATCATACGGACAAAAGATGCTATTCAAAAAGCATTGGACGAAAACATACCAAATGCTACAATTAAGGAGTCATTTGACCTTTCATCCTTTAAGTATGACATTTATTTGCAAGGTTCATACAAGAACAGCACTAACATAAGTAAGTCCAGTGACGTTGATATTGTAATCGAGTTGACCTCGGTTTATTTTCCCGATACTACATTGTTGACAGAAAGCCATAAGCGAAATTATGACGCATCAAGAAATACGAGCAAGTATAAATTCGCCAATTTTAAAAATGATGTTCAAAGTGCATTAGTAAAAACTTTCGGTAATGGTATAATTCACAGAGGCGACAAGTGTATAATTTTCAACGAAAACGAAAACTTTTGTAAAGCCGACATCTTACCTTGCTTTACACACAAAAAATTTATAATGTTTGAGAGTTACTCCACAAGTAGAGCAAATGAAGGAATCGAATTTAGTACTGATTCTGGAAAAACTGTAATTAACTATCCACACCAACATTTCAATTCTTTAGCAGCAAAAAGCGATTCAACTTCTGGGACATTTAAGCAGACCGTTAGAATGTTCAAAACACTTAAAGAGGAGCTAATTGCAAATGGTAAAATCGGAGAAGGAATTGCAAAATCATATTACATTGAAAATCTACTTTTCAATCTTGAAGATTCCATTTTCACAGGAACATACAAAGAAAAATTTTCAAAAGCACTTGAAAAACTAATAGTTGACTTTAAAAGTGGAGCAGTAAATAATTACACTTGTGCAAACGGTTTTCAAAAACTTATTTCAACCGAAACCTGGAACACTGAATCATTGAAACAATATTTGCTAGGGTTAATTTTAATAAGAGACAATAATGAATTTTAAATACTACAAAACAGGGATTTTAATTCCATTTATTTTAGTGTTATCAGTTGTATTTAACATTGTTTCAAATAAATTTGAAACGATTATAAACACTAATAATACAGCAAGACAAATCCATAGTTACGTTGGTGTATTTTCGACTTTAAGCTTAATCACTATCACATTGACATTCATAAATTTTGTTGGCTGGAAATGGTGGATATTTAAATGGTTAATTGACATTCCAAATTTGAACGGAAGATATACAGGAGAATTAGTATCAAGTTTTATAGACCCGGCAACTGGAAATCCTATGGTTAAAGATTGTGCTATTGAAATAAAACAATCTGCATCATCAATACATATTTTCTCTTACTACGGAGACAAAGGAACAAACATTCAAACGTCAAGAGCTTACAGCGTTTCTGAAGAACTTGTTGAAGAAAAAAATGGACTATTTCAATTGTTCTATATTTTCACAAATGACCCCGAAACTTTACTAACGCAATTAAATAATCACGCAGGGACAGCTAAATTCAAACACTATCCTGACATCAAAACTTTAGACGGAGATTATTACAATCAAAGAAAAAATATAGGAACAATTAAGGTAGCATTTCAACAAAAAAAACGACTTGGACGACTTGTATAAAATGACAAACATACCGACAGATCGAAGAACGGCAGCAGCTAACAGCATATTTGCAATAGGCGGGGTTTCGTGCTCCGCAGGCAGTTTAGTGGTAGCCGAAAGTTTTGTGCTCCGCATAAACATTAGTGGTAAAAATCGTCAACTTCGCCAAGCCACAAATCGTTATGGGCAACTTTGGCGAAACAATAAATAATCAAAAAAAATGAATCAACTTAACGTAGAATACTTTATAACATTTAAAGATGCTGGGCAATTTTGCAAAGACATAAAAAGTTTTTCAAATTTCATTAGGTCAAATGTTGATTTCAAACTCAGACAACCTAAACTGACATATAAAAAGCTTGAGTTGCGTGTAAATATTAAAGACGGGAAAGTTGACAATAAGAACCAAAAGTTCTTTCTTGTTAAAATTACATTGTTATCCGTAGACAAAATTTCAGAATTCGAAAAAGCATTGAAGAGTTTTCGCGAAACAATATATAAAGCTAATGGCATTATTAATACACTTTGGGATGATGTTGCATTTCATTATTCACAAAAATCTTATCCTATAGTATATGAAATAGAAAATATAATGCGGAAGCTCATAACCAAATTCATGTTGCGAAAAGTTGGAGTTGATTGGGCTGATGAAACCTTGCCGAAAGAGGTTAAAGATGCGATAAAACAGAAAAAGAGAGTTGACATCCTACATGAAACAGACTTTATTCATTTAAAAGATTTTCTTTTCAAACCATACACTACAACCTCAATCGACAGTCTTTATAAATCAATTAAGTTAGCAAAGGCAAATACAGAAATTGATTTAAATAGCTTACAAGAATCACTTCCTAAATCAAATTGGGAGCGATATTTTAAACTGCATATTGACTTTGAGGATGGTTTTTTATCTAAGCGTTGGGAAAAATTATATGAATTACGCTGTTTAATTGCACACAATAATATCATTTCCAAGACCGATTTTGAAGAATTAGATAAAAATGTAAAGGAAATAAAAACAAAATTAATCCAAGCAATGGAGAACATAGATTACATAGATGTCCCTGATGAGGATACAATGGTATTATTTAGACAATTATTTAAAGAACTAACGGACTTTTCTTTTGGCATAGACGAAGATGAGATACCAGGAGGCACAGGTGAATTTGGAATCTCAATTGACAATCCTATCCCAACAAATACAATTGCTGGCAGCCGACTTTATTTAGACAATCTTAGAACTGAAGATGGAAGCAAAGTGACATATGAGAGACAGGGATCAACAATAAGTGAGAAAATTGAAAAACCTATTGACATATATAACATCTATGATGGAAGCAAAAAGAAAATTACTGAAATCTATATTTCCCCATATCATAAAAAAAATTCAAAAAAGGCTCCAAAAGGATTTAACATTGTAGCGACAGAATGACTTAATTATGGAATAACAGAAGCTGCCAACAGGCATTTGGCTCAATGGAGGGTGACGTAGTTGCTTAAATACTCTAACTCGTATTAACTTTTAACGTGCATAACAGTGTTTTGATTCTAAACCCGTCAGTGCGTCAAGCACCAACCCATTATGTTTCGTAAGGCAACTTGAACTAGGCAATCAATCTGTTAACCATGACAAGATAAAAAAGTGTTACATTTATTTACATACACATAGTTATATTAACATCATACTCCCCAACACACGAAATTAAACCTCATCTCGAACTGGCAAAAAGCCTTTGTCGCCTAACAATTTTATAATGCTCCTGATTAAATAACTATTATCAAATCTTAATAAGTACTTGCGTGTACCCTCTTTCTCTGGGATTAACATTTTACGATCAATTAATTTTTTGATTTGTCGAGATACTTCTGCATCCACTTTTCCTGGAAAAATATCTTTTATATCTGATGCTGAAATTATCTGCTTATCTACGACTCTTTTTAGAACCTTAGCCTCAACATCTGTGATAAACTTTCGTTCTAGAGAATGATTGATTGACGGAAGCAAAATCTCCTTGCGGAGGAAATTATAATCAGACAACTTATCAATCTTTTCAATCTCATCTTTTAGGCCTTTTAAAACATACTCAATCCATGAAGTAAGACCTTCAACAGTGCCTTTATCGGCTTCAGACAAAAAGTTGTAATAGTCATTTCTATTACTGCAAAACACCGCTGTAGGATTAATAATCCTACCAACATTTACGTTGAACCCAGCTTTAACAAGCATGGCATATGTAAACAACCTTACGGTTCTACCGTTTCCGTTTCCAAATGGGTGAATCCAAACAAAACGATGATGTGCGATTGCTGTTTTTAGTAAATCATATTTGGGGCTATCATCTTTATTTACAAATTCAAGTAATTCATTCATATAATCTTTAACTGCTAACCATTCAGGCGGCTTATGTGAAGATTTATTTATTTTTAAATTTACTTTTCTGTAATCCCCAGGAGTTGAATCACCTTCTCCATCTGGTGGTGGAAGTAAACCATCAACTATCTTTTTATGCATCTCACTAAGAAAAGCCCTGTCTATTGGATAGTCGTTAACGTTCTCTTCTATAAAAGCCATCGCTTTTTCAATATTCTGAATTTCTCGAATACTTGGAGTAACGACTTTGATATCCGATAATTTTGTCTCTATATATTCAGCAATTGTTGTATTATTCCCTTCAATTCTTGCTGATCCGATACTTTCTAAAGTATGGAAGATGTGTTTCAGTTGAAAAAACACTTTAGGGTGAGTTGAGCCCCCTAACTGTTTTTTACGCAAGTAATCCAATTCAATGATTAAATCCGTTAGAGCGGAATCGAAAGTCGGTTCTACCAATTTCAAATCACAATGTTTAAAAACTGCTTCTGGCATTTTAAATATCTTTTTTGATGAATTAACAGATGACACTTGAATGAATTAACACTATTAATTGCGCATTCCTTATTTATCAATACATTACAAGTATACGTCATTTTTCAATAATTTACAATTTTAGGTTGAAACATTTGCATACTGCATGTTCAACAATTAAACATCAATGAATAATTATTTGACAAATTTCCATTAAAACGGAGCAACTACAGTACTAAACAATGTCCAGTTTTTTTCACTAAATTATTGGACATTTCGGCAATCTCATCTATACTACAAATTATTTAAATAACTGATTATTAACTATATAAACATTTTACTGCTCAACAATTCTGTATTCACCTATGCAGTTTTTACTTCAGAGGTGAGACTTAAAGAAACAATAATAAAAGTCCTTAATCACGTGATGGCTCTGAACAAAAAGAATCAAACTAAACCAAGGTAACTACTTAAAATTTAATACCCAACTATTTCCAAAATAGAAATAGTCGAATTAACCTTCCGAATCCATCAACTAACGAGCATACCTCGGCAACTGAATAAGTACTGTTTTTCTAAGACCTTAAACTAACTCCAACTCGTATCAATAAGCGGAATTACTTTGCAATTAATCAAGTTAAGGGTATGATGCATATTCCTGAAATTCCTAAGGTTAGTTCTTTCCAGGAAGATATACAGCGGATGATACAAGCCATGGCTTGTCTGAATGATAGTGAAGATTAAAATTCCTTTTTATCAATTGAATGCCTATTAGTAATTATACCCTGGTTTAGGGTATAATTACCGTTTTAATTTCTTTTTTATTGTATAGATTTGAAGAGTTTTGGATATTTGCTTAATGCTTGTAATTATTAGGACAAAGGTGAGCATATAAACAAGTTAGCGGACATTTTAGGACAACATACAAACAGACATTAACAAAAGTGAAAATGGCAGATTTAACATACATAGAACGAGCAAACATTGAAAAATTCTTAGGAATGAAAAGTGGTTATGTAATGGACTTTTCTGACCGGACTTTTCAAGAATTTGTTGGTGAAGCAGTTGGACATGATATTAATGATGAAAAATATCATTACTCGTCAAATTCAAAAGCAAACAGACTTCGACAATTTATTAAAGTAGAATCTAACTACACGTTTGGAAAATTGCTCTCAGCTTTTTGCGATTATTGGCTTTCAAAGGTTCATACAGGAGAAATTGACCCGAGAGACGATGAAAACTTATATAAAGAATGCGTAAAAATTGCCGAAAGACTGAAACAAGAAAGTATTGTTGAGCATATTGATGCAATTCAACCAAACGTTGATGACAGAGACTTCAAATTGCTTGCAAAGTCAATAAGAGAAAGCATTGAGAAAAATGAACCCGAAGCTGCATTAGACAGACTCCATACTTTTACATTTCGGTATCTAAGAGAACTTTGTGACAAACATAAAATCTCTCATGAAAAATCCGACTCACTAAACGCTGTTTTAGGAAAATACATCAAATTCTTGGTTGACAATTATCACATTGAATCCGTTATGTCGGAGAAAATTTTGAAATACTCTATCATTGTTATCGAAGCATTTAATGACATTAGAAATAATAAAAGTTTTGCACACGACAATCCAGTATTAAACTACCACGAAAGTGTTTTAATTTTCAATAATATTTCAAACACTATAAAGTTCATTGAAACAATTGAAAATAGCTTAAATAAAATAAAAGAACCAGAACAGACAGACTGGAATGAATTACTATTTTAATTACTTCAAAAAAGAAAAATTTGAGCACATTTATCAAAAAACTTTATGATCAAAAAGGTAAAGAAACAGGAGTAATTTTAAGTGTAATTTTTGGTACGCCAACCAATATTCAACAAAAGAATAATATAGAAAACAGGTTAATTCAATATGCTTTTGAAACGCTTTATCCTGGAGAAGGTTTAAATATTTACTGAGATATGAATATTGACACACCTTCAATTACTGGTATAAGAAATATCAATAGAATACCTAACCAACAAATTACAATTTGACAAAACAAACAAAGACCCACTAACAGCGGTTTGGCGTAATGACGTGTGCATTGCTTCGTAAGATAGTTTTCTGATAGGTTCAAGTGAGAGAGGCGATTGAACTCTTGTGCTAAATATCCGCAACTACGCCAAGCTGTAAAACCTTACATTCAAGGCTAAACGACACGAAAACTAATGACAATAGAGCAAAAAAAAGAGCAATTATCAAATCGATTTATTGGCATTTTAGCTACTAATAAAGGATTTGCTATTGATAAACCTGAATTAGATTTAGGTGTTGATTACCAACTCAAAAAGACAACTATTTACACAACTCCACAAGGCAAGACAAGAAATACCTATGACAGCAAGTATATTGATCTTCAATTGAAAGCTACAACTGATAATTCTATTATTGATGAACCACATTCAATAAAATATGACTTAGAAGTTAAATCCTTTAATGACTTAGTTGAAAGACAAAACAATGGGACTGCTCCATTAGTTTTGATTTTATTTGTTTTGCCAAATGACCAAAATACTTGGGTTGAAATAGACCACAAAGAAATAAGACTTAGAAAACATGCCTATTGGTTTGTACCACCAGAAGGTTCAGTACCAACAAGTAACGAGCATAGAATTAGAATAGAAATTCCAAAGACGAATATGCTGGGAATAGATTGTTTTAATAATTTACATCAACAATTCTATCCATAAGCCATGATTATAAACAAAATAATATCCTTTCTAATTAA